>BNJV01002792.1_pt1 | contig 93589 bp, 138 predicted proteins | sample 8540591 | NCBI WGS metagenome assembly BNJV01 (sample SAMD00202457, study PRJDB9452) | human saliva metagenome | host: Homo sapiens | reverse complement strand
GTCGGGACAAAATCGACCTCACTTTTTATGACTAATAAGTCTTTGACACGATGGCTGAATTGACTTTTGACACAAACTTTATTTTCTATATTCTCAAGCTCAAGCAGTCATCGAACTTGTTGAAACTTCTCAGGACTGAAACTAGGAAACCAAGACTTGGGCTATCGATGTCTGCTCCCAAGCTTTTTATTTCAATCGATAGGTTTTCTTGGTTTCTTTTTAGACACTCGTTTGAGCCCAACTTCTTCTATATACTCACCGTATTTTACGAGGAAGTTATTGCTGACGATTGGTCGTCCTGGGTTGATGAGATTGACTAATTCGGTTCCTTCATAGACAGTGAATTCCTCCTCTAGCAGATAGAGAAAGGTCAGATTCAGTCAAGACGCCCTTGGATTCGTTTAATAGACTCTTGGATAATGGCATAATGGTCAAAGGCGAAGGCTTGCTCCCCCAGCTCTAGTCCCTCTAGGAAGCACTTGCCCGTCTGAAAATCAACATCGACAAAAACCACATCCTTGGCATCATCACCAGCTTGAACGAGATCAAGTGCGCGGCTAGGGTAGATACACCAAGTGGGCGATAGTAACCGTCCAGCCCCGCGGATCACGACCTGGAGTAGATACTGTCATCAACTGTTCGATTTTTTCCAAAGGAAGGTCAAGGTTAACCTCCTCTCTCACTTCACGCTGACAAGCATACCTTGCATCTTCGCTCTTATCCATAAAACCACCGACCAAAGCCAAACAGTTTTGATAAGGATGGCCCTTGCGACGAATTAGCAAGAGTTTGATTTTCCCTTCCAAAAAGCAATAAGCTACCATATCCACCGTCACGCTCGGTTTTTCATACTGAGGAAGATCCTGTTTGCAGTACCAGTCTAGAAATTCCTTCTCAGTCGCATGAATCTCAAAATATTCTCTCTCTGTCATTCCAGCCGGGATTATTGTTTCAGTCAACTTATCCCTCCTTGACAGCCTTAGTCCATTGGTACCAACCGACTAGACTATTGAGGGTGTAGACCCAGTACATTCCTTGGATATGGATGTTTTCACCCCACCAGAGGTAGATACTAAAGAGATTGGTTGCAATCCAGAAAATCCATTGCTCACGGTAAAGACGTGTCATCAAGAGCTGACCAACACCATTGGTCGCATCGGTAATACTGTCACGGAAAGGACGAGCACTGCTGATACTTTGGTAGGCTAATCCCATGCCAATCCAGATGATAGCAGTCAAGGCCAAGTACTTGAGCCAATCAATCAGACCGAGTTTCTTAGCTTCAAAGTGAGACTCCTCTGGTCTTCCTTGCTCATTGATCCGATTAGACAACCAAGTATAGAGACCAATAGGCTGCATGACAAAGAAATAAACTGTTGTCAAAACTTCACCGTAGAAAGTCGCATTCATAGCTAGGACCAAATAGATTGCAGAGTTAATAGCTCCAAAAAGGTAGTTACTAGCTCGACCTTCAGCTACTAAGATAACGCAGACAATCCCTGTCCAAGAGGCCAAGAGACCAATCCAGTCATGACTTTCTGTGTTTTGTGTAAACTCCAGAATAAGAGGAACACTTGATAAAAGCAATCAAATAGAGCCACTGGAAAAGACTACGGCCCACAAAGAGGTCTTTTCCAAATCAAACGCATAATTCCTGCAAAACCAATTTTACGAGCTTCTGCGTGAACATTTTTTAAAGTTTTCAATAAATCGAGTGATTTTTTTCAGTTATTTTTTTCATTTTCTTCTCCTAATCTGCTTGGTAAATGGCATCAATAGCTATTTTTGCTACTTCATAATTTCCTAAATAGTCATCAGCTAGATAAACATGAGGGATATTGGCTAGATATTGCTCCCTCATCATATCCAAATGCTGAGGAAAAACTGTGACGGATATGGTCTTCTGCCATGGTCATGTCGCGAAAACCATCATTGACATAAGAGCCAATAGGTTGCACAAAGAGGATTAAATCCCACTTTTCCTTGGCTAAGATGGAAACAAAGAGATTATCAAAGGTCTCTACGGACAAGTCCTCCTGCTCTTCGCTTTCCATGTAGTAATCGTAGTAGCCCTTGGTTACTAGTGAGTTAGTATCTGCAATGACTAGGCCTCGATTGGCATTGCTATCGATTAACTTGGAAGTTTGATCATATTGGCCTAAAAGAAGGTAATAATAATCTTTGGAGATAAGCTCATCATCTCGGACATTATTTTTTATCTGATACTCACGAGCATACTCCAGACTGACTGGCGCATCATAAAAGCGAGCTAAATCCTTGGCTAGAGTTGTTTTACCATTACTAGCACTTCCCATAATCAACACTTTTTTCGTAAACTGACGGCGGAAAGGTTGAGCGATATATTTCCAATATTTGCTTGGATTTTCTCGAATCATGGTAGCCGAAATTCCAAATTTTCTTTCCTGTAGAACAGTCTCAAAACCACGTTCTGACAATTCTTGTTGGTATTCGGACTCTCCTACAAAAAAGATTAGTTCCTCACCAGTCTGGTCATAGGAAATGGCCTGCAACATCTGATCCAACCACTCCTGCCAGCCCATTGGATAACGTGGAATATTGCTTTCGTCAAGTTTACAAACAGATGTCAACTCATCATCTCGAAATGCTTCACGAATATAGCGAAACCTCTTTTGTAGTGTAAGTCCAACCTGTTCACCACGATCTCCCTTATAACCTGAAACCACCACCCATACAGCATCGCATTGTCGTTTTGCTCTTTGGATTAAATCAATATGCCCCTGATGCAAGGGAGCAAAGGTTCCAAAAAACCACTGCTATCTTTTTCAAGTCTTTTTCAACCTTTTTATAAATTTTTATATTTTTATATCATACTACTCCTTCTATTGTTCGTCAACACTTTTTATTATTTTTATAAAAATATTTTCTACATGATAAATCTTGATATACAAAACTTGATCAGTAGAAATTCGTTTTTGAATTCCTTAAACTAAATGCACAATTCAAATGCTTATTTGAGTCACAATTTTTCAAAAAGAGGCTGAAACAATCTGTTCCAACCTCACAATTTTAAACAATCTCAAATTTTAACTGACCAGCTTTAACGCCAATCTTCAGGGGTCTTGCCTGCTTCCAATTCTCCTTTGAGTAAGAGTTCAGCTAGTTTGTCTTCCACTTCAGTTTGTAAAGTTCTACGAAGCGGTCGCGCACCCATCTCTGGATCATAGCCATGTTGGGCTAAAAGTTTTTAGAGCAGATGCTTGAAGTTTTAAGTCTACCCCTTTTTCTGCCAAGCTTGCAATCAAAGGTTTTGACCATAATCTTAACCACTTCCTGCATATCTTGACTTGACAAGCTGTGGAAGACCACCTTTTTCATCAATACGGTTGATAAACTCTGGACGATAAGCTTTTTCAACTCTTCAAACATACGTTTTTTTCCATATTTTCCTGGTCAAAAACGAATATCTCGAGCTCCAAAACCGACTGTCTTATCATCACGAAGGGCAGTCGCACCAAGGTTTGAAGTCATGATGATAATGGTGTTTGAGAAGTCAACTTTGCGTCCCTTACTATCTGTCAGAACCCCATCGTCCAAGACTTGTAAGAGGACATTAAAGATGTCTGGGTGAGCCTTCTCTACTTCGTCAAAGAGCAGAACTGAGTATGGCTTATTGCGAACCTTCTCGGTTAACTCTCCACCTTCTTCGTAGCCTACATAGCCCGGAGGAGCACCATTGAGACGGCTAGCCGCAAATTTCTCCATGTATTCACTCATGTCAAAACGGATAAGTGCTGATTCGTCATCGAAGAGAACTTCTGCCAAAGCCTTGGCCAATTCTGTCTTACCAACACCTGTAGGACCTAGGAACATAAAGGATCCAATTGGGCGTTTATGGCTACGAATACCTGATTGATTACGACGGATGGCACGGCTGATGCTAGATACAGCCTGTTCTTGTCCGATAACCCGTTTGTGTAATTCAGCTTCTAAGTTCAGATATTTCTTAGCATCGGATTGGGTTAATTTTTTTGAACTGGAATTCCAGATAAGCGACTCAAGGTAGTCAAAAATATCAGACTCTGATACCAAGTCTTTATAGACAGGAGCTTCCTCTTCTTTAGCGATGAACTGAGCTGCCTGTTTCCACTTCCCATCCATCAAGGCCTTATCAGCTGGAGTCAAGCCAGATTCATCTGGTTTACCATGTTTAGACTTGTTCTGAACAGTCGCTGCTGCTTCATCCAATAGATCGATAGCTGAGTCTGGTAAATGACGGCTAGTCAGATAGCGATGAGCCATCTTAACCGCTGTTTCTACAGCTTCGTCTGTGATTTGTACATGGTGGTGTTTCTCATAAGTTGCCTTCAAACCTTGTAAAAATAGAGATACTATCTGCTAGACTTGGCTCCTCAATAGTTACTTTGGCAAATCGACGAGATAGGGCTGCGTCTTTTTCAATATGTTTTTGATATTCTTCCTGGGTGGTTGCCCTACTGTTCTTAGAGTTCCACGAGCCAAAGGCCGGCTTAAGGATATTGGCTGCATCCAAGGTCGAATCAATTCCACTACCTGAACCCATAATTGTATGAAGTTCATCGATAAAGAGGATGACATTGCCGTCTTCTTCGATATCTTTGATGATGTTATTCATGCGTTCTTCAAAGTCTCCGCGGAAACGTGTTCCAGCAACGACATTCATCAAATCAAGTTCGAGGACGCGCATCTTAACCATTTCGTCTGGTACTTCTCCGCTAGCAATGCGTTGAGCCAAGCCAAGGGCAAGAGCTGTTTTACCAACACCCGCATCTCCAACCAAAAACCGGATTATTCTTTGTCTTACGGCTCAAAATCTGAATCATACGAGAGATTTCTTGGTCTCGTCCAATAACCGGCTCCAATTTCCAAGAACGAGCTTGATCCGTTAAGTCATGGGTATAATCTTCTAGACCTCCACTTTGAGCCTGAGGCATGCCCATCATATTGGCCATGGAATTTTGCTTATCTGCTACTGTACGATGACGTTGGCGAAGGGCCTTGAGATCATCTCTAGTCCAGCCTGCACGCGCTTCAAGACTACGACGAAGTCCAGCAATCTTGACCTGATCCTTTTTATCTTCGTAAGAAAATCCTGCTTTTTCTAAAATGCGAGTAGCTAAGGCATTGCCATCATGTAAGATAGCATAAAGAACATGCTCTGTTCCCAATACCTTGGCATGAACGACAGAAGATACGTGCTCTGCTTCCAACAACAATACCTTCAAACGGTGTGAAAAAAGGCAGCTCCTTGATAATGTTCCTTATCGCTATACTTTGTTTCAGTCAGCTCTACAGCAACTTCCTCCAGACGATCAATCTCATATGGAAATTCGTTTAAAGTCGCCCCAGCTACACTGTAACCATGATTGGCCATAGCAATCAATAGGTGCCATGACTCTAGGTATTCTGCCCCAAAATGACTTGCGACCAGAAAGGCACTTTCTATACATTCTCTCAATGCTTTTGAATATTTCATTTAGTTCTATTTTCCTTTTCTATCTACCTCTTGTAATAACTGCCGGAGCATATTGGCACGGATAAGATTGGCATCATCGCCTAAAACTCGGTCTGTCGCCATTGCTAATAATAGATTCATCTCCTGACGAGTCACTAAATCCTGCTCAAACAAGAGTCTTAAAACATCTTCAAAAAACAACCTGGCTAACTTCTTCACCTACTGAATACAACAAATCTCGAAGCATTTCATGGTGGTTGGAAAATTCAATCCGGCCGATACGAATATAGCCCCCACCACCTCGTTTACTCTCAACTAGATAGCCTCTACTTTCTGTAAAACGAGTTTTAATCACATAATTGATCTGACTAGGCACGACTTGAAAGGTATCCGCTAATTGGCTTCGTTGCAATTCAACCATACCCGACTGCTCCAAAAATCGCCTTGATATAGGCCTCTATATGGTCTGATGTATTTTTTTAAATCTCATAGAACGTCACCTCTTTCTTTGAACCTTGACTATCTTTGACTATACTATCATTTAACACTCTATAAGTCAAATTTTTAAGGCTCAACCATTGGAAATACTGACTTTTTTAAAAAACACTTTGGCATTAATTCGCCTTAGTTTTTCTTGAAAGTTCCTAAAAAAGTCCACAAAAAAGAGCCCTAAAAAGGGCGTAATATTGACGAGTTCAGCAGGCAAGAACTAGCACCTTTGAAGGTGCTTTTTATTCATCTAATCAATTATCAATAATAATGTTACAATAACTATAATATAAACAATAACTTTCTGAAAGGATTAACATGGATAAGATAGAAATGATTTCTTTTTCAATCCTACTTGATGAAGTTGCTGAAGTAAGGCAACTGCTTGAAAAATATTGTAAGTTTGGATAAGACAGTTTATCCAGAACTATCAATAGGTATCCTTCCTTTTGTATCATCTCTCTGTGATGGAATACTAAAGTTTTTACCCAGAGATGTTCATAGTGATTTTTCCAAATATTGGAGAACAGGAATTTCAAAAAAATAATATCTAGTGTCCGAGTGAGTTATAAGCAATACTCTGATAAAAAAATTTAGCAAGGCTAACAAACTGATACTTGAAATAGAGAGACGCTTTTATTCACAAATGGTGAAAAATTACAATTTATTTCAAAAACTCGTAATCAATATTTTTTTGGACAACATGATTTAGGGGTATATTACTTCAACGAAATTCCATACGCTAACACTAATCAATATCATATTTACCTAGAAAGTATTTTTATCGAAAACTGATAAAAAGGATATTTCCTATTTTTGATAAAAAGAGCTACTGATTTATTTTTTTGAATTTAGCAAAGCTTTAGGAACTTTAATTAATTCAGTAAATCAAAAACTATTAAAAAGCCTACAATCCAGGATATTAAAATTGAAAAACTTTGAACAACGTGATTTTTTTCTTATTTGAATCTAAAAGAAGGAATTTTTTTAACAGGAGTTCTGCCTACGGGCACTCAGTTATTCTTATTTAACATATTATGCCAGAATAATTTTTGTAGTACATATTATGCCAAGTGTCTTAAAATCAAAAAAATTACTTTTTACACGCTCGCTAAGCCAATGCTATTTAGTTAGTATTACAGCCTTACGCTTGATTCTTAATAAGGAAAGCTCTTTATTTCCCTGATTTCCAACGGGAGGAAGTTGTTGATATCCTTGATCGCAAAGAAAAAGTTTTTAACTTCCGACAAGATTTTTAGAAATAATATATTTCATTATAAAAATTTCAAATGTCCCATTACAAATATTTACCAATCCCCCGAAATTCTTTGAAGAACTGATTGAATTTCATTCCTCAAAAAAATTTTTAAAGAGTATCAAAAAACTATTATTGGAAGAAATCTTAAAAATAAATGACATAATCAATTCATTTATCAATTGAAAATTAGGTCTTATTTCAGAAAAAAATAGTTTCATCTCAATTCTATTTTAGAAAAAAACTAATACTTTTTTTCTAAAAACAATAAGTTTTTACCCCTTTTTCTCTGAACATCTCCGACTTGGAAAAAGTTCCCTTCACCGGTACCCTACTGGGCAGAAAGATTTTTTTAAAAAGGTGGGGGAGTCAATATCCTTTCAACTCAACAAATCTTTTTAGCGATTACCTTTCTACGGCTATTTATATAACGAGTAGTTTTATTTAGTTTCTCTGCCACGTCTTCCCAAGTCGCACCAACTTCTAAATATCTCATTTTAAAAATGACTAGATCACTTTCAATTAAGTTTTCCATCAAAGGTATCTACAACTAGTTTGAAGCCTTCTAAATATCTTAGTGTTTGGTCTTCTTCAATTCTAATGATTGTCGCTTCAGTAGGACTAGATACTGTCTTGCCTTTCCCACCAGTATAATCTTCAGTACTATGTTTCTTATTATGTATCAGTTCCTGTCTTCTCAAATAAATTTTTATTAGCAAGCGTTCTATATCGCCCTAACTCAATATCTATCCCGTCCAGGTCTCTGTTACTCAACTCGTACATAGGCAAGTACCTCCACTTAAATTTAAAAATTTTTTTATCATGCAATTTGTCAAATTGTAAATTCTGTAAAACTGACAAAAAGCGCTAAAAAGCCTTCCAACACTCCACTTACCAGGTATCATTGTTTTAAGTTTGACAACTCTTCAGTATGACAAGTTCAAGGGAAATTTCTTTAATTTATCCCCTCAGTTTCTCATATCTTACATTCTGTGAAACTCACTCCATTCTGTAAACCCCTGATATACCTTGCTTTCAAGCTATTACTTCTTTTCAGTTTATGCTTACTTTGTTATGTGAAACTTAGTAAAAGCATAAAAAGTAGGACTAACGATATCTCTTCTGTTTCAGCCATATATCACTAGCCTTACTTAATTTGTTCCCTATTTTTCTAAATACTCTTTAATGTCCCGATATTCCTTAGAAAAAAATCCATCCACCCGCTAATATCAGGGGTTTAAGAATGGTAGGACAGTAAGCGGACTTACTTCCGTTCGATATAGCGATAGAGAATGTTTCTGACTTATTTCCCTGACTACACCTGTATGGATTTCTTCTACATCCTTCTTTAGTTCTTGAATTTCATCATATGCGTCCAGAATTCGTCTAAGTTTCTTTCGGTATTGTTTATAGATCTTCTTAGTTTCCATCCGTTGCTTAGTTTCTTTAAAAATGTATTCAAAGATGACTGCTTTAGCTTCTGAAAAATCACTATCAAATTTTTCCTGAAGGCCATTAATAGCTTTTTCCATCTTTTCCAGCTGCTCTAAAGATTCTAAGTTATTTGACAAAAAAGAATCTATGTTCTCAAATGAAACTGCTTGATTGCCTAACAGGCTTTTCCTTTTTTCGCTTAACTGTTCTCGTGCTGAATTAATCTTACTTTTTTATTATCTAAATCATCCAGTGTATCAAATACTTGATTAATATCCATTTCTTTTCTCCTAGTTCCATTGAATAAAAGTAACCACAATCTTCTTCAACTTTTTTACATCAAATCAGGGTATGTAAAATCAACCGTTTCCAAAAATAGTCATTCGCGTTCATCCAGCTAAGTGTATCTTTCTTGCGATCAAACAAAGTAACAAAGTTTTCTAGATCTCCGATAAAGCCTTTTTTTGTCACCTTTATTCCCTAATGTTGTATCATCTACAATTAAAAAGTTATCTACAAAGAATGTTTTCACTTGTCCCTGTCTCTTTATCAACTTTAAGAAGATAATTTCCTGAAGTGTCTTTCATTTTTCTAAGACACTAAATAGTGATTGACTAACAACCATAGATACATTGCGCTCTGGATTGATTAAAGAAACAATAGATTTCAAGTCGTCCATACTTGTAGCAGTCTGCACTTTCGCAGTTTGGAGAATTTTCCCAATCTCTCTATTTCGTGTTCTACGTTTTTAATTTAATAATCTTCTTACCAAGAAAATCCGTTAAATTATATTGGCCATCATCTAATTGTTCCTGTGAAAAATCAAGTTTTCCACTGAATAATTTAACTAAGTAATCAACGCTGATAGTTTTTCTTTTTTTATCTGCTTCTGTTCTCTCAACCGAATTTTCGCTTCTTCTTGTAATGAATCAGATTCAAAGTCAGTTACTTCATACTTCCCACCACGGGTACGAGTCTCAATAACATTAACAAGATCCACAGCTCTTTTCCCACTTTCTGGAATGCTATAAATATCTGTAATTTCTTTTGTTAATACTAAACCTGTTTGAAGACTTTTGTTATTAAGGTCTACTCCCCGTTTTTAAGTATCTTTCTACTAAATTTAGTTTAGTTGTCATTTTTTGCTCCTTCATCTTTTAATATCTGATTTTTGTTTATAATTTTTCTAAAAATTCTTTGCTTTTAGCTTTTCTTTTAGAACTCTCCGAGCCTTTAGAATCATTTTTTTCTAGATTTTGATTTGTCTTGTTTGTTAGCATATTTTTCTAGTATTTCTTGTTTCCGTTGTTCTAAGCTATCATCTTCTTTTTTTACACTGAGAAAAAGATTTTCTGTCTTTTATCTGGATCCATAGAAAACTTATTGGCTACTACATACCCTAAAGAAGTATCTCCTGACATCTCCCTCACCCCCTTTCTATGCAAACAAAAAGGGACATACCACTAGCATTATATGCTTACGGTATGTCCCTGAGTTGTTCTCAATAGACTTATTTTTTAGTTTCTTTTTTGACTAGATGGGTAAACTTCCCATCTGAATAGAATAAAGTAACTTCTCCAAAACTTGGAACTTTTTCTATCTCTATTATACCACATTTTTCATAGACAACAAAGCCTTTTTCTGTTGCAAATCGCATTTTATCATCATTCATTGATATTCTCCCCTCACTGTGTTTATAGTGTATCTCTTATCTTTGATCGTAAAAGCCTTGAAAGTGTTCCCTTCTAAACCTTTCAAAATTCTACTTGAATTTCTAGCATTGTATACCGTCCGCAGTTCACTACTATCTAGGTTCGTGTTGAAAATCGTAGTTTCTCGATTATTGATAATATCAAACAAGAAATCCTGTTCCCAATCGCTCTTAGGTGTTACCGTCCCATTTTTTGCCCCCAGGTCATCGATGATTAGAAAATCAACATCAACAAGCTTTTTAACCGCCTCATACTCTGTTAAGTTTGCATTTCTTCCATAAGCCCAGCCTTCTTTTTATCTGCTTGATAATCTCGGTTAAGCTAACAAATAAAAACACTCTTAGGCTCGTTCTTCTCCCTGAAACTCTCATTGATTTCTTTAGCTAGTGCAAGAGATAAATGACTTTTTCCCTATTCCTGTGCTACCGCTGATTAAAAGTATTTCCTGTCATACCTGCAAGGTACTTCTGGGCTTGCCCTTTACAAACTCTAACATCTGACGTTCCTCTGTCGTCTTAACAAAGAAATTATCAAACGTTGCCCCCTTCAACTCGTTAGGGAATCGTACTATCACGCATTAAGACATCATAAGTTTTAAAGTAAGCTTGCCTGTCCTCGAACTGCTGCAATAGGTCTTTCTCTTTCTGTTTTAATCTCTCCCTTCACGCACTCCGGGCAAAATGCTTGTAGTTTTCTTTCTGAACTCCCTAACACTGGTACAGAAATTTCCCAATAATTTACCTGGTGAATATCGCAAACCGTATCCGATATTTTTCTGTTATTAAATTCTTTAAATTTTTCCTTCATCTTTTGTAACTCCTAAAAATGGTAGGTCTGGGAAAGTTATCTTCCGACTTCCCTTTTATGGTTTTTAGGCTTTTGATTCAAATAACCGTCAAACTTAGATCCGAAAAAGTGTTTCAGGTCTCAGATATTTAGAAAAATTCAGGACTATCCTTCCATTCTGCCGTTTTAATATCTATCACCTGTTTAAAATCTTCAAGTGTATAGCCTTCTTTGAATCGTGCTAGTAAAAGCCTTTTTGTCTTATCAACAAACTTATACCTCTTATTAGCTACTTGATTCAGATAAACAATAGGAATCCAAAGTTCTTTATGTTTTGTTTTTCCCTAAATCTTTTATAGCTGTTTCTTCAAGCCAAGTAGGAAAAAGTGAAGTCAGGGATTTCCCGACAATATATTATCTAAATATAAATTATTACTCTTACTATTAACTCTATTCTCTTTCTCTATCTCTGTTGGACACAAGTTGGAATTTGTCCAACTATTTTTGGACATTTTTCCAATCTTGCCACATTTGGGGCTTGTTTTTCGCTGTTCACGTTTATATTTAGACCAGTTTGTTTCACTCTCAACCATGGCTTTTGCTTGCGATAATGTAGCATGACCATCATCATCAATCTGAATCAGTCCACATCTTGTAAAATATGCAACTGTCATATTTATATCATCTTCAGAAACATCCAGTTTTAAAGCTAATTCCTGTACCAAACTATCAAAATATCCTTCATAGTACAAAATGCAGTCATCTTCTAAACTTTCTAACATAAGACGGATATAAATCACTGTCATAGTGTAGCCACCAGGCATATTTTTAAGTCGCTTAATAAAAAGGTTATCAAAAAACTTCTTATCAACTTTTAACCAAAAATATACTTTAGTCTTTGCCATCATCTACCCCCAAAAACTTTAAAACGTCTGAGATTTTATAATACGCTTTTCTAGTATCTTCAATAGGCGGTATATACTGCGGTAGTCCTGCACCTTCCCATTTTGTCAAGGTTTTATCTCCTATGCCCAGTTCTTCCTTTAGTTCCACCTTGCTGATCAAATCTAATCTTTTTTGAGGTACTTTCTCATGGCTTTTTAAATACCGTTCCACTGCTTCCAAAATCTTAGACTTTAAATCTTCAATCATTTTTTCAAACATCTTAGTACCCCCATGGCTTAACCGCTGCAAGCTGAATATATCGCCCATAATCAGGGTTTAAATCCTCGCTAGTCGTTTCAATCGTCTGTGTACTTTCTCGCTCGATTTGGGCGCTTTTTTTGCGGTCTCGGCGGTTTTAGATAAAAGTAGTAGGCCAAGCAGTAGCAAAGTAAAGACAATAGACTGCGTATTGCTTAATTCTAATTCATTCATGTCATGCCCTCGCTTTGTAATTCTTGATATAATTTACTTGATAGCTTCGCTTCATCTTCAGAAAGTCGTACACCTCTTCAGAAGTCACTTTATCATCTAAAAAGTCAATGATGAACTGAAAGAGATTCGGATGTCTATCCTTGATTTTAGTCATTAGCTTGTCAAATTCTGATCGTGTCATGTTGTCTAGGTCTAGAGTCATATTTTTTTCTCCATTAGCCTTTCCTTGTCCTTTTTCTTGCCTGTTTTCTATATGGTATGCTTCACCACTCCAAACGCTGGGCGATTGCCCCAAGTTGGCGAACGCTTGTAGCGATGTTTCGTGAGTAATTACCCATCTTTCAGCTAAACAAGGCCTTAGAATCACCCTGTCAGCACTTGATTTTTCAAAACCTTTTCTAATTGCTTGCCTGCTCTTCGGTTTTTTTCTTTATGTATTTGATAGAATAGATATTTTTTTTGCTATAATCAGAGTATAGAAAAAATTTCTATACTCTGATTTGTGTCGCTTGCTCGCCTCGTCTAAAATTTGAGCAAGTGATTTTTTTATTTTCTTTTTGCATAATTACTACCTGACTTTGGTTTTATAAAGCAAGTCTTTACTTTCGATAAGATCTAGAATCCAACTGAATCCCTGCTCCACCGTTTCAAGAAATGCGCCCAGGTCTTCACTGTCCAAGTTCTCGTAGTTCATACAAAGATATTCGGCTAGTTGTCTGTCTTTCTCAACTAGCTTTTTAAAATCCTTGGGATACTTAGGAATTTCTAACCCCTTGGCATTTGTAACTGTCTTAAAATCATTTTCCATTTTCTATACTCCTATACTTTAAAAATTAATTCCTTAATTTCTGAATACCCCCTATTCAAGTTAATCATAGCTATTGCCATATCTTCCAAATGTTGGTAGTTTGTCAGTTCTACACTTGTCAAGCCATCAATGCCGTTCTTACTTTCTCGCTCCTTCATGAGTTGCGCTTTATTCTTCCCTGTCACTCCCTTTAGTAGTAAGTTTGTAAGGGTACTATAGGCATGCTTAGGTGCTTTCTCCCATGCTTGGATAGCTTCGGTTAAGGTCTTGCGCTTTGGCTTTTTCCAGTTCTCTTTGAAGATAGCGTTTAGAGAGTTCATCACGCATTTCAAAGAAGGCTTTGACTAGGTTTTTCTTAAACTCTTTTACGGGTTCTGTATTTCGTAAGTAAGTGATCAGCAATGTTGCTTGTTGCTCGTTCAAAATATAATCCCGTACATTTTGCCCACTCTCTGAAGGTGAAATTTTTAAATGTCACCTTTCCAAAACTCTCAAAGTCCTCTCGGTGTTTATTCAGCAAAATCTTCAAATGTCTGTGTAATTTCAGCGCATTCTGCAACGATACTGCTCAGTGTATACGGCTCTTTCTTGCCGTCCATATAAACCAATTCCATTGGTTCGCTCCTTTCTTCTTGTTACTCGTGCTTGCCACCTAAAACAGTACCAAAGTAAATCATTGAGGTAGGGAAAATTTAGGAGAAAATAAACCCCTACAAACCCTTGATACTGCCATAGGTAGCAAGCAGAAATATTCTTGATTCTGTCTTATGCTCCTATCTAATAATCTTCAGCAAGCCATTCCATGGCTTTTTAGTAAACACTAGGTTTCACTTCGCCACCGTCCCGAATTTTCTTGTATGTAATTGGATTAACTCCAATTTCTTCACTAGCTTTTTTAGCAGTCAAATTCTTGTCTGCTTGCTTTCGTCGGATTGCTTTTGCTTGTGTTGAGGTGATAAGCAATTTAATTCCTCCTCTCTATATTGTAAAGTTTTTTTCTTTACTTGCTCTAATTATATATCGTTTTTCTTTACTTGTCAAGAAAAATATAAAAACTTTACAAAAAGTTTTTTTAGTAGTTATAATTAAACTGAGGTGATAACAATGTCAGAAATAAAAAAATAGACTAAAAGTTCTAAGAACAGATAGAGGATTAACTCAAGAAGAATTAGCTACAATCATAAATAATGAACTAAAAGAAAAATGAAAAAGCCTGTTTCCAAAATGGTAATATCTAACTGGGAGAATAATAAACATACTATTAAACAAGACAAGGCTCAAAAAAACTCGCTGATTTCTTTAACGTTCCGGTTGGTTATCTCCTGGGATATGATGATTATAAAACTATTCAAAATGATGCATTTGATAGCTATAGAAATATGGCAAAATTATTACTCACCAACCCAGATTTTAAAAAAATATAATTTCAGAATATGATGAAACTAATCGAAAAAAACGGGAAGCGGGATTTAGCTCTTTTTGTACAAGCTGAAAAGCCTTCCCATAATCGAACAAGATATTAAGGATCTTATTCTTGAAGAGTGGGAAAAAACTCAAGCTGAAGATTATGATGAGGAAATATATGGTACTCTTTTCTGATAATATTTCAAGAATCTATATAGCTCTTGGACAACTGCCAATAGTTTTTAATGATTTTTTTCGGTTCTTTTTCTAACCCTGTCAACATCTGATAAAAAAATCGTTATGCAACTAGTAAATAGTCTATACGAAAAAAATAAAGATATAGGGTATCATAAAAAGAGTATCCTGATAAAAAAATAATTTGGAATTTACATAGAATTATCTGATAAAAAAACTAAAAAGGAGTAACACCCTATGGGATTTTTTTGACACTGTAAAAACAAGAAGGTAGTTTTTCTACCGCATCTGGAGTAAATGGACTACACTATGTTGTCCTCCAGGTAACTTTGAAAGAAAAAGTTTTTTTCGGAACTGGATCAGGAAACCTTACAGAATTAGAAGATGTTATCAATAAACAAGCTTCTAAAGGTTATCGCTTACATACCATCACAACCGCCAATGGTGGAAGCAAAGGTTTAGGCGGTGGCGACCGTATCCAAGCCACAATGGTTTTTGAGAAGATTATATAAAAACTATCTCCGCCAATAATAGTCTGATTTTCAGGTATTATGTACGAAAATAGAGAATTTGAAGAATAGAAGCTGATTTTACAGACTAAATCGCAAAAAGAAAATAATTATTGACAAAAATAGCGTTTTTGACAATAATTAAAAAAATTAAAAGGAACTATTATTGACAAAATAGCGTTTTTGACAATAATTAAAAAAATTAAAAAGGAGCTATTAATGACAAACTTACATTTTTTTGTCATTAATTAAATTTAGAGTATGGAGTATAAAAGTCTAAAAATTTATTACAGTGAACGTAGTATTTATGAACAAGAATACTTACAAAGAATAAATGGATACGGCACCACAAAAACTGCAATGTTTCCATATCTGATGAAGAAAGAGGAGTTCGCAACAAATGAATATCCACTATTTGTGGTACCAATTATGGAAATCCAACTTCTTTTCCCAAAAAAATCATTGAATTATCTTCTACTATTACAGATTTAGCTAATGATCTACCAGACGTTGCTCACCAACAATTTTATAATGAACAACTATTCAATGCCATTATTTCCACAAATGAAATTGAAGGTATTGGAACTACAAGAAAAGATGTAGCAGCTGCAATTGAAGCTCTTAATAAAGATAAAAAAGAAAAGCTGAAACACAAATCTACTGTCCGAATGTACCTAGATATACTTTCAGAAGATTATCTAAATATAACAGAACTAACTCATATTAGAGAAATATATAATGCTTTTAACTAACGGAGAAATTGAAGATGATGATGAACTTGATGGTGAACTGTTTTAGGAGAAGCTATGTTTCTATTGTTAATAATCAAAAATGGAAAGATAGAGCATATTGCGCCAGGTAAAGAAGAGACAATTAAAGAAATGCTACTTAGCTGGCTTCATTTCATCAATACAGAAAAATGTTCCTTTCCTTATAAAAAGCTAGTCTAGCACATTATTTTTGAAAACATTCATCCGTTTTTATGATGGCAATGGAAGAACTGGACGTTATATTCTATCTAAGTATCTTTCAAGGAAATTAGATAAATTTTCTGGTCTCATTATTAGTAAAAATAAATGAAGATAAAAACAAATACTATAAAAGCATTCTCAGATACCGGAAACATCCTAAACAAAGCAGATGGTACTCAATTTGTACATACAATCTTACGTTTTATTATTAAGGGGCAATATGAAATAATAAATACACTGGCAGAAAAACAAGAAATGCTATACTATTATCATCAAAAAAATTGCAAGATAGTAGTTTCACTGATATCGAAGCAACTATATTATTTTTACTTATCCAGTCTCAATTATTTGTGTCAGATTTTGAAGCAAGCATTAACGACAATGAACTTTTTGAATCTTTTTACAACATACTGAATATTCTCAGAGAAGTCTAAAACAAACTATAAAAGATTTAGAAAAAAAGTAAAAATATTAATTAAAGTTGCAAAGCGCCCATTAAAAACATGCAATAGTTGAAGAATTCTTTGATTATAGTGCAAAAATAGTTAACACTATATATTTACAAATGACAAGTTAAGTTAAAAAAATTCTCGTAGCTCCTCGCATGGTATAAACTAAAAACCTTTTTCTAATTGCTTGCCTGCTGATGGAAAAAGGAGTTAAAACCATGAAAAATTATACAACACACGAAAAAAAGACGGATCAGCAGTCTACCGCTCCAGTATCTATCTTGGTATCGATTCTGTAACTGGTAAGAAGGTCAAGACTACCATATCAGCACGAACAAAGAAAGAACTCAAAAACAAGGTCACCCAGGCTAAGGTAGAATTTGAGAAAAAAACGGCTCGACACGGAAACAACGCTCACATATAACAACCTATAGCGAACTTGTGGACTTATTCTGGCAAACCTATCAGCATACAATAAAGACTAATACTCAGATAAAGATAAAAGGTTGCTTAAATAATTACCTCCTGCCCTCATTTGGTACTTACAAACTAGATAAACTTACTCCTGTTATTATCCAAACTCAGGTAAATAAATGGGCTGATGAGTACAATCAGGACGGAACGGGGTATAAAGAATACAATAACCTTCATGCCTTAAATAAACGTATTCTACAGTACGGAGTTTCTATCCAGGCATTAGACAATAACCCTGCTCGTGATGTTGTCATTCCTAGAAAGATAGCAAGAGATAAACAAGAAATTAAATACTTTCAAGATCAGGAACTTAAAAACTTCCTCTCCTATCTCGATAACCTAGAAAATACCTTTATCAATTTCTATGATACTGTGCTTTATAAAACGCTCCTAGCTACTGGACTGCGCTTCCGTGAATGTCTGGCCCTGGAATGGTCTGATATTGATCTGCAGAACGGAACGATTGATATTAACAAAACACTCAACATTTTAAACCAGGTAAACAGTCCTAAGACAAAATCAAGTTATAGAGTTCTAGATATCGATCATAAAACAGTACTCATGCTTCGTCTCTACCGAGCAAGACAAGCAGAAAACGGTAGAAACATTGGCTTAACCTATGAGAAAGTATTCTCTGATAGCTTTTGACAACTATGTCAATACTCGAAAGGTTGATTATCGCCTACATAAGCACTTAAAAAACGCTAACTGTACTGATTTAGGCTTTCATGCTTTCCGACACACTCACGCTAGTATCTTGCTTAATGCTGGCCTGCCATACAAGGAAATACAGACACGGCTTGGCCATGCAAAAAATATCTGTAACTATGGACACTTACAGCCATTTATCAAAAGAGAACCAAAAAGAGCAGTCTCATTCTTTGAAACTGCCCTCGAAAAAAATAAAAAGTTCTTAAAAAGTCCACAAAATTAAAAAAAGCGACACATAAAAACCCTTATGTATCAACGATTATAGAATGATTTCGATATAATTGACTATTATACCGAATTTTTCGATTTTTAAAAGAAAAAGAGAGCAAGTAAAGAATAAACTTCACCCAACTCTCTATATTTCTAATTATTTAAGCCTAGTTCCGCTAAGATTTGGCGTTTATAGGCAATTTTTTGAACGTCCTTGTCTTCGCCTTCAGACCAATCTAGTTTGATTTCAGATACAATCTGGCCCGGCCGATTTTTTAGGATGTAGATGCGATCACTGAGATTGAGGGCCTCCTCGATACTATGCGTAATGATGAGTGTCGTCAGGCCTAGCTGTTTATGAATATCAAGATACCAGACATGGAGCTCCATCTTAGTCATCTCATCCAAAGCGCTAAAGGCCTCGTCTAGAAGAAAGAGCTTGTGCCCGAAAAGGTAGGTACGGAGTAAAGCAACACGCTGGCGCATCCCACCACTGAGTTCATGAGGGTACTTATCCCTTACAGCCGTCAACTGAAAGGTCCCAAGAATTTCATCTGCTTTGGCAATAGCTTCTACCTTATCCACCTTTTGAATCAAAAGAGGCAGAATGATATTGCCAAGAACCGTCTTATGTTCCAAGAGCAGATCCTTTTGCAACATATAGCTCACGCGCCCCTTGGGATTTTCCTCCCCGTCAAGAATAATTCGCCCTGACTGGACTTCTAAAATCCCTGCAATCAGGTTAAAGAGTGTGGTCTTCCCTACACCACTGGGGCCCTAGGATAGAGACCACTTCACCTGAAGTCACCTGTAGGTTAATATCCTCTAAAAATCTTTTCATCGTCGTAGGCATAGCTTACGTGTTCTAGTCTAATTTCTGTCATTATTTTCACAAATTCGTTGGTGAAAGCCTTTGTCTGTCAAAGTCTTCTTTAAGGATACCATTTTCTTTATCCCATTTGTAGAAGGCATTCCAGCGAGTCAGCATCAAACTGTCCCCATTTTTTTCCTTGTCGCTTGCGTATTCTTTTTGACAAGTATTTTTTTGAGATTCGATGACAAAGTCACGTTTTATCCTTGAGTTCAGGTGCATTTCTTTGATGAGGATATCAGCTGCTTCTTCTGGATGCTCCATAGCGTATTGATAGCCTTTTTTGATAGCTTGGATGACTTTGCGAGCTTCTTCTTTGTTGTCTTTCAAATAGTCATTGTTTGCGATGATAACTGGTGAATAGTAGTCAAACTCCTTGACATAGTCTTTCAAAGTACATGAAGTTAGCATCTACACCTTGAGATTTGGCAAGGATTCCATCCCAACCGTAGTAGATCCAAGCAGTATCAAAAACGCCATTGGCAATCGGTGTGATCGAGTTTGAATCGTTGTTTGGTACTTTTTCGACTTTCTCAAAGTCCCCACCTTGTGATTCTACCAAGGTTTTCAACATAGCAAGTTCAGTTGGGTCATTCCAAGTTCCGTATTTCTTACCCAACCAAGTCTTTTGGACTGCTTTGATATTGTCAGACTTTACGAGAAATAATTCCTGATGTATTGTGTTCAACAATAGCTGCAACGGCAGTAATTCCTGCTCCTTTTTCCAATTTCTTAGCCATGTAGTCTTGGAAATAAATAGCAAACGGTGCCTTTCCATTGATAACCAAGTCAGATGAACTTTCTTCTGGTGGCAATTTCAAATCAACATCCACTCCGGCTTCCTTGAAATATCCTTTTTCTTTAGCTACATAAAGCCCTGTGTGGTTGGTATTTGGGTGTCCAGTCTAGGATAAAGTCAATCTTCTTAAGTTCTGCCTCTTTATTGTCCTTAGAAGCAGTTCCTTGGCTACAAGCCACAAGCACAAGAGCTGTTACAATCGTTAAAAAAACACTTTCCATGTTTTCTTCATTTTTTTATTTCCTCTTTTCTTTTTCTAAAAACGCTCTATTTTAAGTACGTTTCCATTTAATCACATATTTTTCACTGATATCGACTAATCTCATACCCAGAAGGCTAATCAGCGATACCAGAATAATAATCGCGAACATAGTATCATACTGAAACAGTTTTTTGGACTGAATCATGTAGACACCAAGTCCCTCAAAGCCTCCCAACCACTCAGATACCACTGTTGTGATGAAGGCATAGGAGACACTGACCCTCAGACCTGCATAAAAAGTAGGGGCAGGCTGACAGGGATTTTAAAATGCCACAGGATTTGCCATGGATTGGCTCGCATCAGACTAAACAAGGTCAGCATGTCCTTGTCACAATGCCTAAAACCATCTAAAATACTAACGATGATAGGAAAGGTTGTCGTCAAGATAATCAAAACAATCTTGGGCAAAATCCCATAACCTAGCCACAAGACCAGAATAGGGGCTATGGCAATAGTCGGAATGGTCTGGACAACCACCATCATGGGGTAAATCAGGTCATTGAGCCAGCTCAGACTATCCATAAGGACGGCCATGATACAGGCAATCAAGACACCCAGCACCAAACCTAGCAAAGCTACTCTCAAGGTTGCCCAACTATGGTACCAGAGAAATTCTCTGTCACGAACAAAAGACTGGAGAATTTCAAGTGGTGTCGGCAAGATAAACTTTGGTAAGAGTTTTAAGAATCCCGCCACCTGCCAAACGGATAAGACACCTAAAAATCCTAGCAGACTAATATGCCGTCTCATTATACTTTTCAAGTTTCTCATCAATGCTTAAAATCTCTCCTACATTTATTTTGACATTGGCAAAAACATTGTCTGCCCCTCTGACCAGCTACCTCCAACGTTTCTTTAAGAATACGCATGAGTTCATCAAACTCTCCCTCTAAAACTGTTTCAAAGGGTGTCACCACCATAGTCACTCCTTGAGTTTGCAGATAATCAATGACCTTATCAATTACTGAAATTCGATCAATCCCCTGTGACAAGGGCAAGACTTGTAAAGCAATGCTTGCCTTCATTAAAACCTCCTTCTAATTTACAGTTTTTCTTTATGAAAAAAGGAAAAACCTCTTTCATATATGAAAAAGGTGCAAAATTAGGCCAAGTATCGTTCCCTACGCTGGCATTACCCAGATCAGGTGCGGTCGAAGTTTAACACTTCCTCTCAGACTGTACACAGACTCCCATATATTATATGGATATATAATAGCCTAATAATGTCCTAATGTCAAGGTTTCTGCTCATATAAAAAGAGGCGTTCATTCACCTCTTACTCTAATATTATTTGCATTTCAGCCATTTTATTTACAGCATAGGCGCAAATAACTGTGTCACTTCTTTTTATTAACATTTGATACCAAGTAGGATTGATTGTTCCAGTAAAAAAATTTCTTGCGACTCTTCAAAAATTTCTTCAAAGTCTTTGCGAATATCTGTAAGAGATTCTGTCTTGTAAGCAAGACGGCGTTCTCATAGTGATGGACCAAGCTACGATAATCAAGGTTTATGGTTCCAACAACCGCAAATCGATCATCAACAATCATTTGCTTACTATGGATAAAACCAGGAGTATACTCATAGATATGTACACCAGCAGACAAAAGATCAGGATAAGCACCTCTTGTTACAAGCTGAATGAGCTTCTTATCTGGTATATAGGGAGTAACTATTCGTACATCTACACCACGCATAGCTGCATTTTTAATATCCTCCGTCAAATCATAATCAATGATTAAGTAAGGAGTAGTGATATATACGAAATCTGTTGCCTGATTAATCAAGTTTTGATAAACTATTTTCCCTACCTTAGATTTATAGATTGGCTTTGGTCCGCTTCCATAAGGAATGCATAAACCAGGAGCCGGAACAGCTTGATGCTCTATACGATATTGATCAAAATTACTAATATCTCCACCGTTAATATACCAGTTCATAAGAAATAGTCTTGTAAAAGCTTGAACAGCCGGACCATCTATCCTAATACCGCTATCTTTCCAATAACCAAAGCGTTCAATATGATTGATGTATTCATCAGCTAGATTGATTCCCCCAGTATAAGCAATCTGTCCATCAATCACCAAGATTTTACGGTGATCACGGTTATTATAAGCTACTGTCATTCGAGGAATTACTTTGTTAAACTTATGAGTCTCAATCCCTTTAGATCTCAAATGTACTGTATAATTTCCTGGCAAAGTAACCATACAGCCAATATCATCGTAGAGCATCTTGATTGCAACACCTTGAGCAGCCTTTTCTTCAAGAATCTCACGTATGCTGTCCCACATCACCCCTTCGTCAACTATGTAGTACTCAAGAAAAATAAACTTTTCTGCACTTCTTAAGTCCTCTAACATTTGCTGCCACATATCTTCACCAGAAGAAAAAAACTTAGAAGCAGTTTGGTCATAGACCTCTGAGTTACTATCCATGCTCAGCAAAGATTTTATAATACCATAAGCCGACTTATCCCGCTCTTCTAACTGGTGATGGAGGTTGTTACCAGTATCCTCATGAAATGCGATAGCATTTAACTCCTGAAGCTGTTTCAGTTCCTTTTTTGATAATCTTCTCTCACCAAACATGATATAAAGCAGTGGACCAAATACCGGAAAAAAAGCAACTAAAAGCCAGGTAACCTTGCTCTCAGGTGATATATTCCGATTGACAATAGATAAGATAGTCGCCACACTTATCAAAAACAACAAGAATAATCCAAACATAGGGTACTATCTGACTTAAGAATAAAAACAGACCAAAAAAATCAGAATTAATTCCATCAGTATGATTGTAATGCTAAAACCATACTTTGACATCAATAATCGAAATTTCCTAAAAACCCATAACTTACACTCATTAACAACATAATCTATCATTTATAATTATTAAAACAACTATTAATTACTAGTATACCTTAGTTAAGGTAAAGATAGCAACTATTTTCTAGAAATTAAGAATTTAAAAAGAAAAATAATAAAAAGACCTTCTTGGTCTACTTAATAAGCAATATCAATCGGGAAGACAGGATTCGAACCTGCGACACCTTGGTCCCAAACCAAGTACTCTACCAAGCTGAGCTACTTCCCGAGTTAAATAAAAAAATGCACCCTAGAGGAGTCGAACCTCTAACCGCCTGATTCGTAGTCAGGTACTCTATCCAGTTGAGCTAAGGGTGCTCATTTATGCCGAGGACCGGAATCGAACCGGTACGATCGTTACCAATCGCAGGATTTTAAGTCCTGTGCGTCTGCCAGTTCCGCCACCCCGGCCTCTCTAAGCGAACGACGGGATTCGAACCCGCGACCCCCACCTTGGCAAGGTGGTGTTCTACCACTGAACTACGTTCGCATTCTTGTGCTGAATATTAAAAAAAATGCCGGCTACATGACTTGAACACGCGACCCTCTGATTACAAATCAGATGCTCTACCAACTGAGCTAAGCCGGCCTATTTCTATTATGCGGGTTAAGGGACTTGAACCCCCACGCCGTTAAGCGCCAGATCCTAAATCTGGTGCGTCTGCCAATTCCGCCAAACCCGCAATGATGACCCGTACTGGGCTCGAACCAGTGACCCATTGATTAAAAGTCAATTGCTCTACCAACTGAGCTAACGAGTCTAAAATAACTTCCGTTATCTTAAACGGTCCCGACGGGAATCGAACCCGCGATCTTCGCCGTGACAGGGCGACGTGATAACCGCTACACTACGGGACCTATGGGAGTTAACGGGATCGAACCGCTGACCCTCTGCTTGTAAGGCAGATGCTCTCCCAGCTGAGCTAAACTCCCTAAAGCTAAGCGACTTCCATATCTCACAGGGGGCAACCCCCAACTACTTCCGGCGTTCTAGGGCTTAACTACTGTGTTCGGCATGGGTACAGGTGTATCTCCTAGGCTATCGTCACTTAACTTTGAGTCATACATACTCAAAATTGAATATCTTTCAAATTTCACTTAAAAACTAATCACGCTTCGTATTCTCAGTTACTTTGGATAAGTCCTCGAGCTATTAGTATTAGTCCGCTACATGTGTCCCACACTTCCACTTCTAACCTATCTACCTGATCATCTCTCAGGGCTCTTACTGATATAAAATCATGGGAAATCTCATCTTGAGGTGGGTTTCACACTTAGATGCTTTCAGCGTTTATCCCTTCCCTACATAGCTACCCAGCGATGCCTTTGGCAAGACAACTGGTACACCAGCGGTAAGTCCACTCTGGTCCTCTCGTACTAGGAGCAGATCCTCTCAAATTTCCTACGCCCGCGACGGATAGGGGACCGAACTGTCTCACGACGTTCTGAACCCAGCTCGCGTGCCGCTTTAATGGGCGAACAGCCCAACCCTTGGGACCGACTACAGCCCCAGGATGCGACGAGCCGACATCGAGGTGCCAAACCTCCCCGTCGATGTGAACTCTTGGGGGAGATAAGCCTGTTATCCCCAGGGTAGCTTTTATCCGTTGAGCGATGGCCCTTCCATACGGAACCACCGGATCACTAAGCCCTGACTTTTCGTCCCTGCTCGAGTTGTAGCTCTCGCAGTCAAGCTCCCTTATACCTTTACACTCTGCGAATGATTTCCAACCATTCTGGGGAACCTTTGGGCGCCTCCGTTACCTTTTAGGAGGCGACCGCCCCAGATCAAACTGCCCGTCAGACACTGTCTCCGATAGGGATCACCTATCTGGGTTAGAGTGGCCATAACACAAGGGTAGTATCCCAACAACGTCTCCTTCGAAACTGGCGTCCCGATCTCTTAGACTCCTACCTATCCTGTACATGTGGTACAGACACTCAATATCAAACTGCAGTAAAAGCTCCATGGGGTCTTTTCCGTCCTGTCGCGGGTAACCTGCATCTTCACAGGTACTAAAAATTTCACCGAGTCTCTCGTTGAGACAGTGCCCAAATCATTACGCCTTTTCGTGCGGGTCGGAACTTACCCGACAAAGGAATTTCGCTACCTTAGGACCGTTATAGTTACGGCCGCCGTTTACTGGGGCTTCAATTCATACCTTCGCATTACTCTAAGCACTCCTCTTAACCTTCCAGCACCGGGCAGGCGTCACCCCCTATACATCATCTTACGATTTAGCAGAGAGCTGTGTTTTTGATAAACAGTTGCTTGGGCCTATTCACTGCGGCTGACGTAAAGTCAGCACCCCTTCTCCCGAAGTTACGGGGTCATTTTGCCGAGTTCCTTAACGAGAGTTCTCTCGATCACCTGAGGCTACTCGCCTCGACTACCTGTGTCGGTTTGCGGTACGGGTAGAGTATGTTTAACGCTAGAAGCTTTTCTTGGCAGTGTGACGTCACTAACTTCGCTACTAAACTTCGCTCCCCATCACAGCTCAATGTTATAGAACTAAGCATTTAACTCAGTTCACACCTCACTGCTTAGACAGACACTTCCAATCGTCTGCTTTAGTTAGCCTACTGCGTCCCTCCATCACTACATACTCTAGTACAGGAATATCAACCTGTTGTCCATCGGATACACCTTTCGGTCTCTCCTTAGGTCCCGACTAACCCAGGGCGGACGAGCCTTCCCCTGGAAACCTTAGTCTTACGGTGGACAGGATTCTCACCTGTCTTTCGCTACTCATACCGGCATTCTCACTTCTATGCGTTCCAGCGCTCCTCACGGTACACCTTCTCCACACATAGAACGCTCTCCTACCATACCTATAAAGGTATCCACAGCTTCGGTAAATTGTTTTAGCCCCGGTACATTTTCGGCGCAGGGTCACTCGACTAGTGAGCTATTACGCACTCTTTGAATGAATAGCTGCTTCTAAGCTAACATCCTAGTTGTCTGTGCAACCCCACATCCTTTTCCACTTAACAATTATTTTGGGACCTTAGCTGGTGGTCTGGGCTGTTTCCCTTTCGACTACGGATCTTAGCACTCGCAGTCTGACTGCCGACCATAATTCATTGGCATTCGGAGTTTATCTGAGATTGGTAATCCGGGATGGACCCCTCACCCAAACAGTGCTCTACCTCCAAGAATCTTAATGTCGACGCTAGCCCTAAAGCTATTTCGGAGAGAACCAGCTATCTCCAAGTTCGTTTGGAATTTCTCCGCTACCCACAAGTCATCCAAGCACTTTTCAACGTGCCCTGGTTCGGTCCTCCAGTGCGTCTTACCGCACCTTCAACCTGCTCATGGGTAGGTCACATGGTTTCGGGTCTACGACATAATACTAAAGCGCCCTATTCAGACTCGGTTTCCCTACGGCTCCGTCTCTTCAACTTAACCTCGCATCATATCGTAACTCGCCGGTTCATTCTACAAAAGGCACGCTCTCACCCATTAACGGGCTCGAACTTGTTGTAGGCACACGGTTTCAGGTTCTATTTCCTCCCCTCCCGGGGTGCTTTTCACCTTTCCCTCACGGTACTGGTTCACTATCGGTCACTAGGGAGTATTTAGGGGTTGGGAGATGGTCCTCCCAGATTCCGACGAGATTTCACGTGTCTCGCCGTACTCAGGATACTGCTAGGTACAAAGACTATTTTTAAATACGAGGGCTCTCACTCTCTTTGGCTGACCTTCCCATGTCATTCTTCTATAGTCTTTGAGTCCACATTGCAGTCCTACAACCCCGAAGAGTAAACTCTTCGGTTTGCCCTCCTGCCGTTTCGCTCGCCGCTACTAAGGCAATCGCTTTTTGCTTTCTCTTCCTGCAGCTACTTAGATGTTTCAGTTCACTGCGTCTTCCTCCTCATATCCTTAACAGATATGGGTAACAGGCATTACCTGTTGGGTTCCCCATTCGGAAATCCCTGGATCATCGCTTACCTACAGCTACCCAAGGCATATCGTCGTTTGTCACGTCCTTCTTCGGCTCCTAGTGCCAAGGCATCCACCGTGCGCCCTTATTAACCCTAACCTTATTTTTGACCTTTCAGTCATAAACTCTTATTAATACTACAGCGTTTTCGGTTTATTTTCTTGTTACTATTTGATATAGATATTCAATTTTTCAATGTGCATGACTTGGTGATCTCTCACCAATGGAGCCTAGCGGGATCGAACCGCTGACCTCCTGCGTGCAAAGCAGGCGCTCTCCCAGCTGAGCTAAGGCCCCACAAGACCTCTCAAGACTAAACAAGACCAATGTGCTTTCCTTATCCTTAGAAAGGAGGTGATCCAGCCGCACCTTCCGATACGGCTACCTTGTTACGACTTCACCCCAATCATCTATCCCACCTTAGGCGGCTGGCTCCAAATGGTTACCTCACCGACTTCGGGTGTTACAAACTCTCGTGGTGTGACGGGCGGTGTGTACAAGGCCCGGGAACGTATTCACCGCGGCGTGCTGATCCGCGATTACTAGCGATTCCGACTTCATGTAGGCGAGTTGCAGCCTACAATCCGAACTGAGATTGGCTTTAAGAGATTAGCTTGCCGTCACCGGCTTGCGACTCGTTGTACCAACCATTGTAGCACGTGTGTAGCCCAGGTCATAAGGGGCATGATGATTTGACGTCATCCCCACCTTCCTCCGGTTTATTACCGGCAGTCTCGCTAGAGTGCCCAACTAAATGATGGCAACTAACAATAGGGGTTGCGCTCGTTGCGGGACTTAACCCAACATCTCACGACACGAGCTGACGACAACCATGCACCACCTGTCACCTCTGTCCCGAAGGAAAACTCTATCTCTAGAGCGGTCAGAGGGATGTCAAGACCTGGTAAGGTTCTTCGCGTTGCTTCGAATTAAACCACATGCTCCACCGCTTGTGCGGGCCCCCGTCAATTCCTTTGAGTTTCAACCTTGCGGTCGTACTCCCCAGGCGGAGTGCTTAATGCGTTAGCTACGGCACTAAACCCCGGAAAGGGTCTAACACCTAGCACTCATCGTTTACGGCGTGGACTACCAGGGTATCTAATCCTGTTTGCTCCCCACGCTTTCGAGCCTCAGCGTCAGTTACAAGCCAGAGAGCCGCTTTCGCCACCGGTGTTCCTCCATATATCTACGCATTTCACCGCTACACATGGAATTCCACTCTCCCCTCTTGCACTCAAGTTAAACAGTTTCCAAAGCGTACTATGGTTAAGCCACAGCCTTTAACTTCAGACTTATCTAACCGCCTGCGCTCGCTTTACGCCCAATAAATCCGGACAACGCTCGGGACCTACGTATTACCGCGGCTGCTGGCACGTAGTTAGCCGTCCCTTTCTGGTAAGATACCGTCACAGTGTGAACTTTCCACTCTCACACTCGTTCTTCTCTTACAACAGAGCTTTACGATCCGAAAACCTTCTTCACTCACGCGGCGTTGCTCGGTCAGACTTCCGTCCATTGCCGAAGATTCCCTACTGCTGCCTCCCGTAGGAGTCTGGGCCGTGTCTCAGTCCCAGTGTGGCCGATCACCCTCTCAGGTCGGCTATGTATCGTCGCCTTGGTGAGCCGTTACCCCACCAACTAGCTAATACAACGCAGGTCCATCTGGTAGTGATGCAATTGCACCTTTCAAGCAGATATCATGCAATATCTACTGTTATGCGGTATTAGCTATCGTTTCCAATAGTTATCCCCGCTACCAGGGCAGGGTTACCTACGCGTTACTCACCCGTTCGCAACTCATCCGGAGAAGCAAGCTCCTCCTTCAGCGTTCTACTTGCATGTATTAGGCACGCCGCCAGCGTTCGTCCTGAGCCAGGATCAAACTCTCATTAAAAAGTTTGAGTTCTTACTCATTTCTGTCACTGACAGATTTATTGTTTTTCATTGTTCAGTACTACAACTTAATGTTGTAGTGCCCTGCACGATAGTTCGTCTTGTTCAGTTTTCAAGGTCTTTGCCTCTCACTTCTCTCATGAGCGACAACTATATTAGTATATCACAGCCAGTTAATCCTGTCAATAGATTTTTCAAAACTTTTTCAAAATTTTTTTATCTTGACTCTAATATACTATAGTCCGTACGGGATTCGAGACCCGTGTTACCGCCGTGAAAAAGGCGGTGTCTTAACCCTTGACCAACGGACCATCCCCAGTCTGTCCTTTTTGGACTCTTCCTATTATACCGACTTTTCCAACTTTGTCAAGAACTTGAGTTAATTTTTCATATTTTTTTATTGACTAGGCGAAAAAGTCTTTTTAATACATAACAATTCCTTTAGCATAGCCCGTCTTCCTTTAAATCTTTCGTCTGCTAGCAATCGTTCATACAAGTCTAGTTTTTCCTCGTCTAGTCCTCTCTTGTATTCCTTCAACAGTTCCTGTAGAGCGTAGGATTCGTCTATTCTTAACCCTCCCTCTGTTAAGCGATGACTAATCTCACTCACTTCTTCATATACTTGGCGGTCTAACCTTCTTTTTTTGACTTTCTTGTTTTCGGACTGCGTCTAAGATACGATTTCGGAACTTTGTTTTGAAATAGATATAAGTCGCTTATCATTTCTCTCCAAGATTTCAGGATATTCATCTAATAGTTCATATAGACAAATCATTCCTTCTTGATCCCAGTCTTCAACTTCCCATAAATGAAGATAGTATTCTTTACGGCACTTGTGCACGATTCCTTTAACTTCTTGATAAACTCTTTTTAATCATCTTGATTTCCTCCTTTTTGTTTTTAAGTATAGCAATTTGAAAGATAGTATTTATAGCTTTCTCCTCTTTTTGTCAAATCAAGTCTTCTTTTTATGTTTACCAACTATCTTAATGGTTCAGTTTAGGGTATTATTTGGTTATTTCAGAGAAGAAAAAAGACAAGATTACAAATCTTACCTTTTTAGTTCTTTAGAAATTACTGAAAGAGGTTTACAATCGTATCCCAGACTGTCTGTGCTTTTTCTTTTTATTTTAGCATCTGAAATAGCGCGACCTGCTTCATCAACTAGATTTTGCGCACGATCACGGATGTCTTTTAAAATACCCTCTGACTGTGAATTATTAGTTCCTTGCGACTGTTTTTGATGCTTTTTAGGAGCTATTCCATTTTGTTCATAAGCATTTTGAACTGTAAAGGTACTGCCCGCTGTATAAGGAAGGACAGTCTCTGCCATACTTCTAAAGATATGGGCAGCCCCATTAGAAGTAGAACCTGCTAGATAATGGGTCTCATCAGTTGTTGGAAAACCAAGCCAATGACTGATAACCAAATCTGGTGTATATCCAATTACCCATTGGTCACTAGTGTACTCAGGATTAAAGGCAGCCTCTGTTGTTCCTGTCTTACCAGCCATAACGAAATTATCTGGCGAAGAACTAACTCCCGTACCATTTGTAAAGGTTCCTAGCATCATGCTAGTCATTTTGTCAGCTACTGACTTTTCCATGACCCGTTTTTGAGAATTCTTATGACTAGCAATAACCTGACCACTAGCATTTTCAATACGAGTGATAAAGTGAGCATCTGGCATCAAACCTTCATTAGCAAAGACAGCGTATGCTTGGGCCATCTGAAGAGGTTTGTCTCACACCACCACCCAAGGCTACTCCTAGCACTCGATCAACGCTTCCCATGTCGAGACCAAACCTTTCTCCTGCCTCAAAGGCTTTGTCAATACCAAGCTCTTTAACACTTGCAACTGCAGGGAGATTCAGTGATTCAGCCAAAGCTTGATACATGGGAACCTCTGGTGACGTTTTGATTCCTGCATAGTTATCTACCTTGTAGTCGCCATACTGCATGGTGTGGTTGTCTAGGTCTTTATTGAGGGCCCATCCAGCCTCCACTGCTGGTGTATAAACTACCAAAGGTTTAATAGTTGAACCTGGACTCCTTTTGGATTGGGTCGCATAGTTGAAGTTTCGGAAACCATTCTTGTTTTGGCCTGCCACTCGTCCAACAACTCCTCGAACTCCTCCAGTTTTTGGTTCCAGGGCAACGCTACCCGACTCAGCATGCGTTCCATCTTCAGCCGTTGGGAAGAGAGGTGTTTTTCATAGATGACCTGCATGTTAGCTTGATAGTTTTGATCTAGTTCGGTATAGATTCGGTAGCCGTTATTGACGATTTCTTCTTCCGTTAGATTGTACTTCTCAACTGCTTCATTCACGACAGCATCAAAATAAGAAGGATAACGATAGTCTGATATTTTTCCTTCGTAGGCATCCTGTAACTGTGAATTCATGTCAACATTGGCTGCTTCAGTTTCCCTATTCTTATCAATATAACCTGCCGCCACCATATTTTTGTAATACGGTGTCCCTACGATTGGTAGAATCTTCGATAGAACTTAAGGGATTGTATAGTTCAGGACCTTTCAGCATACCTGCTAGGGTAGCTGCCTGGTCTAAACTTAATTGCGAAGCTGAAACACCAAAGTACTTTTTACTTGCATCCTCAACTCCCCAGACTCCATTTCCAAAGTAAGCATTGTTGAGATACATGGTAAGAATTTCTTGTTTACTGTACTTTTTTGGTTAACTCTAAAGGCTAAGAAAAAAATTCCTTGGCCTTTCTTTGGACAGATCTGGTCTTGCGAGAGATAAGCATTTTTAGCTAGCTGTTGGGTAATAGTAGACCCCCACCAGAGCGACCTCCAGTTATGATAGCCAAGAAGAAACGACCATAATTAATTCCGTCATTTTTATAGAAACTTCGGTCCTCAGTAGCAATGACCGCATTTTGTAAATCTTCGCTGATATGGCTTAGTTCCACATAGGTCCCTTTTTGCCCAGACAAGGCACCAGCTTCATTTTCTTCTCTATCGAAAATGATGGTTCGTGTCTTCAAGGCATTCTGTAGGTCTGTGACATTTGTTGATTTTGCCAAGGCAAAGAGATAGACGCCTACAAATAGACTGGCACTTAGCCCAAGAATGAAAATGATCTTGGTTAGGGTGGTAACGGCGCCAGAACTTTACGAATGGGACCAACCTGACCAGATTTCTTTCGTTCTCCTCTGGACCGTCGCAAATTGCTCTGCTCACTTTCTTCTATTTCAATATCATTATCCATATCATTGATTTCAGTTTCTTGAATCGTTGGATCATCTTTCTTAAATAAAGAAAAGGAATTGTTCAAATAATTTATCTAATTTCATGCGTTTATTTTATCATCTTCAGTTTTGGATGACAAGAATTTAGCTAACCTCACTGTCCAAACGCCCTATTTTTTTGTTACAATATCTGTATGAAATTTACATTTATAATTCCTGAATCTATACCAGAAATGACGGTTAAAGTATTCCTAGAAGAGCAACTACTAATTCCCCGAAAAATTCGACATTTTCTGAGAACCAAAAAGAACATTCTCATCAACCAAGAAGAAGTCCACTGGCAGCAAATCATTAAACCTGGAGACCAATGCCAGTTGACATTTGACCAAGAGGATTATCCAAACAAGGAAATAGCATGGGGAAATCCCAATCTTGTTCAAGAAATTTACCAGGATGAGTATTTAATTGTAGTTAATAAGCCCGAAGGTATGAAAACTCATGGAAATCAACCTGATGAAACTGCCCTCCTCAACCATGTTTCCGCCTATGTTGGTCAAACTTGTTATGTCGTACACCGCTTAGACAAAAGAAACAAGTGGTTTGGTACTCTTTGCCAAAAACCCTTTTTATCCTCCCCATCCTCAATCGCCTATTAGAAAAAGAAATAGATCGAGAGTACTGGGCACTTGTATCGGGACAAGTCCCTAAAAAACCTTATTTTTAAAGATAAAAATCGGCCGAGACCGCCATGACCGTAGAAAACGCCTGGTCGACCCAAGAAATGGTCAATATGCAGAAACTCACGTGATTCAATTGAAAGAATTTAAGAATAAAACATCACTTGTTCGTTGCAGACTTAAGACAGGCCGTACTCATCAGATTCGGGTGCATCTTTCGCACCACCATCTTCCTATTATAGGAGACCCTCTCTACAATCCTCACTCAAGAGCTAGCCGACTCATGCTTCATGCCTTCCGCCTCTCTTTCAATCACCCATTAACGCTAGAAAAAAATGAGCTTTACTGCCCTGTCGGATACTTTTGAAAAAGAAATTAAAAAGAATGGATGACTCTTTAGTCATCCATTTTATATAACCACACAAAAAGCAAGGTCAAAGGACCCTGCTTTTTAATATCTCAAGAATTATTTAGCAATTTTTAGCGAAGTATTCAAGAGTACGTACAAGTTGTGCAGTGTATGACATTTCGTTGTCGTACCATGAAACAACTTTAACCAATTGTTTACCGTCAACATCAAGAACTTTAGTTTGAGTTGCGTCAAACAATGAACCGTAAGCCATACCTACGATATCTGAAGAAACGATTTGATCTTCTGTGTAACCGTATGATTCGTTAGCTGCTGCTTTCATAGCTGCGTTCACTTCATCAACAGTAACGTTCTTTTCAAGAACTGCAACCAATTCAGTAACTGATCCAGTTGGAGTTGGAACGCGTTGTGCAGATCCGTCCAGTTTACCGTTCAATTCTGGGATTACAAGACCGATAGCTTTAGCAGCACCAGTTGAGTTAGGAACGATGTTTGCAGCACCAGCGCGAGCACGACGAAGGTCACCACCACGGTGTGGTCCGTCAAGGATCATTTGGTCACCTGTATAAGCGTGGATAGTTGTCATCAATCCTTCTACAACACCAAAGTTATCTTGAAGTGCTTTAGCCATTGGAGCCAAGCAGTTTGTAGTACATGAAGCGCCTGAGATAACTGTTTCAGTACCATCAAGAATGTCGTGGTTAGTGTTAAATACAACTGTTTTAACGTCATTTCCACCAGGAGCAGTGATAACAACTTTTTTAGCTCCGCCTGGGTGCAAGTGTTTTTCAGCAGCTGCTTTCTTAGCAAAGAAACCAGTAGCTTCAAGAACGATTTCTACACCGTCGTTAGCCCAGTCGATTTGTTCTGGATCACGTTCAGCAGAAACACGGATAAATTTACCGTTAACTTCAAATCCACCTTCTCTAACTTCCACAGTTCCGTCGAAACGACCTTGAGTTGTGTCATATTTCAACAAGTGTGCAAGCATAACTGGGTCTGTAAGGTCATTGATACGAGTAACTTCAACACCTTCTACGTTTTGGATACGGCGGAAAGCAAGACGACCGATACGTCCGAAACCGTTAATACCAACTTTAACTACCATTAGTGATTTCCTCCTTATGAAAATCTTGAGAATTTTATTGTGAAAAAGAGTAACTTGAATCACTACAAATCACCTTTTAACGTTATTATTATATAACTATTTAAGCTAAATTGCAAGTGCCGACCTTGATTTTCTATGTCAGTTTCTTTTGAGATGATGCTTTCGAAGTCCCCATATCTATTCATAGCGTAGAGATTCTACCGGATCCATTTTACTAATCTTTCGTGCAGGGAAGTAGGCTGAAATGTAACCAAGAAGCAAGGCAAAACTGAAAGTTCAAAAAATTGAGAAAAGGTTTAATTCAAAAAAACTTTAGAGATAGATGGGTAAAAATGATTCACAACCACATTCGCGATACTTCCAAGCCCTTGTGCAATCAAAAATGCCATAAACAAAGCAATCCCTACAATCCAAATTGCTTCGTAGATAAAGATACCTTTCACATCTCTATTTTGATAGCCGACTGCTTTCATGACACCGATTTCCTTGGAACGTTGCATGATATTGATATAAATGATAATCCCTATCATAACTGCCGCTACCAAAATCGCTTGGGATGAAAGAACAATCAATAGTCCCTGGATGACGCGAATAAAAGGTAATCACAATATCAAGAACGGCCTGTTGAGAAAGAACGGAATATTTCTTATTTTTTTGTAATTCTTCTATTACTGTTTTCGTACGCGAAGGATCTTTGAGTTCCAAAATAAAATAAGATACAGTCTTTGTAAATCCAGCTTCTTTCAAAATCGTTTCCATTTGATAGGCTGGCATAAAACTGTTACTGTCCTCCATGTCATCTTCATCATTGATCACACGTACAATATGAGTTTGAAATTGAGAAGTCTTGCTACCTTCGGCACCATTTTTCTACAATATTTACCGATACTGTTTTGCCTATAACATCACTAGCTGTCAGATTTTTCCCTGTTTGTTCATTCCAATTTTTCAGTAGACTCATTGGAATCGTCAATCCTGCTCTTTTGCATCAGTGTATATAGGCCCTGCTAGCACTTTTTCTTTTCTCATTACTGCTAACGGAGATACTTGTATCCTCATATAAACTCACAACTTGAGCATAAGAAGGCATGGTTTGACTTAAGTCCACTTCTTGTCCGTCTATACTGATTTTTGACATAGTCATGCCAAAAGGACTCTCTAGATATTTAATATTTTCTTTTCCAATCGTATCCGTGATATAGTTCTTATCATCTTGATTCAGAAAACCTCTACCTGCAACGTTTGAGTTTAGTGCAATCTGGACTTGAGAAGGGAGCTTGCCCCCGTTGGTATTTTCATCAATCATTGAAATCAAGGCATTCCCTAGCCCAAAAGAAATCAATACTCCGACAAAACCAATCGAGGTTGCTACTGCAATCAACAAGTTTCGCCACTTTCTTTCCATAAAGTTACTCAAAGAAAGTTTGAATTTGTTTTTAAAAGATAATCCTTTATTTTTTGACTTCTTCAACGACTTCACCATCCTTCATTTTGATAATTACATCTGCATATTCAGCTACTTCTGGGTTATGAGTCACAATCAGTACTGTTTTCCCAGATTTGGCCAAACTTTTAAATACTTCTAATACCATTTCTTGGGATTGAGAATCCAGCGACCCTGTTGGCTCATCAGCTACAATCATATCCGGTTGATTGACCAGAGCACGCGCAATGGCTACACGTTGCTTTTGTCCTCCAGAAAGTTGCTTGACATTTTTAGCCATAAAAGGTTCCATTCCTAAACTGACTAGTTGCTCTTGAGCTATCCTTGTCATTTCTTTATCGGATAAATCTTTGACATAGAGAGGCAACTTAACATTGTCCAAAACAGACTGGTGAGGAATGAGATTGAAGTTTTGAAAGACAAATCCAATATTATCTTTACGGAATTGAGTTAATTCAATCTCCGATAAATCCCTGAGAGGTTCTCCTTTAAAAGCTAAAACTCCCTCATACTCTCTATCAAGACCACTGATGATATTCAGTAGACTGGTTTTGCCACAGCCTGACGGACCATAAATCGCCGTGATTTTTACCCTTTCTGCAATCTGTAAGTTAATATTTCTTAGAGCCTGCTCTTTATGCTTGCCATCCAAAGCGTAAAATTTTGAAATATCCTTCATGGATAAAATGGACATTATTATCTCCCTTTAATTACTTGTGATATCGTGATACCGATACAAACTATGATTTATCTATCAGATTCTAAAAAGGAATCTAAAGAATTCCTATTTCTCTGTTTTTTTATCGAATTCATTTTAACAAAAAAAGCGACATTTCCCCCAATGACAGAAATGTCACTCCTATAAACTCTTTAACGATATCTTTCTAGATCCTCGGCCCATTCATTATCTAAACTAACGAGTAACTTCTCATTGCCAAACATCCTTGCCATCATTTTTGCTTCTTCATACTTTTGTTTGGCTGTTTCATAATCCGTCTGAATATAATATTTCCACTCAAGCATCAAGACAATCGGTTGTTTTTGAAAATCTCGTGTTTTTTGCCCTATTTTATTTAAGGTCTCGACTGCCCTCTTAAAATAATGAAGCAATCCCATAATCTCTATACAAGTTAAAGAAGCTAGTAAGGAATCTCTAAGTAAACCTAAACAATCGAACTCTATCTTATCAATCTGCGAACTTAGTTTCTCATGAAAATAAAGAATATTCTCATACTCAGATTCTTTTATTTCACCCGCTTTCAAACCATCCATTAAGTTACATGCAAAATACAACCTCAGTCTCAATAGATCCTCCGCTTTATATACATCTATGGATAGTAAGTCCTGCAGACCATTTTTAAGCACACTTTCACCATACAAGGAATTACTAGTTGCTCTTACTGCATCTATGGCTTGAAGACAATCTACTAGCACTTTCTCATCACGTGGCAAATCATCATAAAAATATTCAAAAATCTCATCAAAATATTCTTCCTTCTGTTCCTGCAACTCTTTGTCCCCATAGTCAGGATGATGAAGAAGAAAGTATTTTAATTCTTGGTAACGTTTAGGTAATTCCTTATAGTCTGGCATCAAGACATAGGATGGAATATCTAGTCTATTCGCTATATATTCTAGTGTTTTTATCGTAGGACGAAATTCTCCTTTTTCGATACGCACTAACTGACGGACTGACAGTTCTGACTCATCTCCACAAAAAACAGGGCGATTAAGTCCTTTCTCTTCTCTTAAAAGTCGCACTTTATCCCCTAAGTCATTTGTCTTGTTCATTTGCTCCTCGCATGATTATAAAAGATTTGATTTTCAAACAAATATATGCGATGATTATACCATTTTTCAAATAGAATTACAAAAAAAGAGACAGGAAATTCCTGCCTCTAGGCTGATAAACGATTATTTACGACGTCCTGGACGTTCTGCATAACCATAGTAAGCATCTGCCATGATTTCTTCCATGTCAGCTACCATTGGCAAGCGTGGGTTTGCAGGAGAACATTGGTCTTCATAAGCAAGCAAAGCAATTTCATGCAAGCTGTCTTTCCAAGCTTTTTCATCAATTCCTTGATCCTTGAAGTTCATCTTGATACCTACTGCAACACCAAGATCGTAAACAGCTTTGGCGTATGCTTCAACTGCTTCTTCTGGAGTTGAGTGAGGCAAGCCAAGCATTTTCGCGATGTCTTGGAATTTCTCATCAGCTTTCCAGTAGTTGTACTTAGGCCATGTAGTAGTCTTAGATGGACGAGTTCCGTTGTAACGGATAACGTATGGAAGCAAGATAGCATTTGTACGTCCGTGAACAGTGTGGTGAACAGCACCAATCTTGTGGGCCATTGAGTGGCTCATACCAAGGAAGGCATTGGCGAAGGCCATACCAGCCATTGTAGACGCATTGTGCATTTTTTCACGAGCTTCTGGGTCAGCTGTCTTAACTGATTTTTCTAACCATTCAAAGACAAGTTTGATTGTTTGAAGCGCGATACCATCTGTATAGTCGTTAGCGAAGTTTGAAGTGTAGGCTTCAGTCGCGTGAGTCAAGACGTCCATACCTGTATCAGCAGCGATAAAGTCTGGAACTGATTCAACCAAAGCAGGGTCAACAATCGCAATCGTTGGTGTCAATGAGTAGTCAGCCAATGGGTATTTACGGTTGTTTTTCTTATCAGAGATAACGGCAAATGGTGTTACTTCTGAACCTGTACCTGAAGTTGTTGGGATACCGATGTACTTCGCTTTCTTACCAAGTGATGGGAAGCGGAAGGCACGTTTACGGATATCCATGAATTTTTGAACCAAGTCACGGAAGTCGATTTCTGGTTGTTCGTAGAAGAGCCACATTACTTTGGCTGCATCCATTGGAGAACCACCACCAAGAGCGATGATTGTGTCTGGTTCAAATGCTCTCATCACTTCAGTACCACGTTCTACAGTTGTGATATCTGGATCTGGTTCAACATCTGAGAAGACTTGGATAGTTACACGGTTGCTACGTGCGTTCAATTGATCGATAACACGTTGAACGAAACCGAGTTTTTCGATTGATTTGTCAGTAACGATCATAACGCGTTCAATATCTTCACAGGTTTGAAGGTATTGGATAGAATTGCGTTCGAAGTAAATTTTTGAAGGAACTTTAAACCATTGCATATTATTTCTACGTTTCCCTACTTTCTTGATGTTTAGAAGGTTGATTGCGCTCACGTTATCACCAACTGAGTTGCGTCCGTATGAACCACATCCAAGTGTCAATGATGGGATGAAGGCATTGTAAACGTCACCGATACCACCGAAAGTAGATGGCGAGTTCCAGATAATACGCATTGCTTTGATTTCTGTACCAAAGCGTTTAGCAAGCTCTTCGTCTTTTGTATGGATAGCTGCTGAGTGACCAAGACCGTTGAACTCAACCATTTGACGAGCTTTTTTAAGTCCATCTTCAGTATCTTCAGCTTTCAATACTGCAATAACTGGTGAAAGTTTTTCTCTAGTCAAAGGCTCGTTTACTCCAACTTCTGCACATTCTGCAGCAAGGATATTAGTTTCTGCTGGTACTTTGAAACCTGCTTGTTCTGCAATCCATGTTGCTGGTTTACCAACGATGTCAGCATTCAATTTTGCTCCAGCACAGTTCTTGCTGTTTGCTTTAGCGCCAAAGCAGAATTGTTCTAGGAGAGCTTTTTCTTTTTTGTTTACAAAGTAAGTGTGGTAAGATTTGAATTCTGCAACAAATTCGTCATAAACTTCTTTGTCAATGATAACTGCTTGCTCTGATGCACAGACCATACCATTGTCAAATGATTTAGACATAACGATGTCATGAGCTGCTTGACGAAGGTCAGCTGATTTTTCGATATAGGCAGGAACGTTTCCGGCACCTACCCCAAGAGCTGGTTTACCACATGAGTAAGCAGCCTTAACCATGGCATTACCACCAGTAGCAAGGATAGTTGCAATACCATCATGATTCATAAGAGCAGCTGTTGCTTCCATAGATGGTTCTGTAATCCATTGTACACAGTTTTCAGGAGCTCCAGCTGCAATAGCTGCATCACGAACAATTTGCGCTGCGTGAGCTGAAGATTCTTGAGCAGACGGGTGGAAAGCAAAGACGATTGGATTACGTGTCTTTAATGAGATCAATGCTTTAAAGATTGCTGTAGATGTTGGGTTTGTTGTAGGTGTAACTCCACAGATAACCCCAACTGGTTCTGCAATTTTAGTCAAGCCAGTAATTGGATCATCTTCGATAACTCCAACAGTTTTAACACCGCGCATGTTGTTTACAACGTGTTCACAGGCAAACAAGTTCTTTGTAGCCTTATCTTCAAATACACCACGTTGTGTTTCTTCGATTGCATGTTGAGCAAGAATTCCGTGTGCATCAAGTGCTGCAACAGATGCTTTCGCTACGATGTAATCAACTTGTTCTTGGTTCAACTTACGCATTTCTTCAAGTGCAACTAAACCTTTTTGTACCAAACCATCTACGTGCTTTTCAGCAACAAGTTGTTTATCTTCAGCTGTTACAGTTTTTTTATCAGCCATATTTTTCCTCCATAGCTTTCAAAGGATCTTTAAACCCTTTGTTAATTATTTCACAAGTTTATTATAACTCTTTTTTTGATTTTGTAAACAGTTTTCTGTTATTTAGAAATTTTTTTATAAATTGTAATTAAAAAGTTTCCCTTCTAGTCAGTAAAGCTTATAAATAGTGGCTTTTAGGCGTCTAAACATCAGTATCATCCAAAAATTTTAACATGTAACCAAAAATTAGTAGCTTAGCCCATCGCATAAAAATAGCTCCCTGATAAGGAAGCTATTTTTGCTTGATGAAATAAACCCTGTTTGAAGTCACCCTCGTAGATTACCTGTTGTTCCGTGGTCAATTTTCCTTTTCCTTCGGCCTGGCCATTAACAAAAATCACCTTCGTAAACCCAACCTTCTTTTTGCTTGGTAAGTCCCCTTTCCCATTAAAAGCACCATTTCGAAAATTCTCAGTATAGGTGTCTCCATTTGGGAAAGTGACAGTTCCTTGACCATTCATCTTGCCACGAACCAGACTTCCGTCATATAAAATTGTCTCTCCATTGAGTTTCAGAAAGTCCCTTTTTTAGGTATGGTCCCTAAAAAAACTAGAACAGCGCAAAAATCCTATGACTACAACCGTAGCAAGTTCTAAGCGAGGACGTGTCAGATAGACACGGTATTTTTCAAAGAGTTTCTTAATATTTTCCATCATTTATCTCATTTTCTAGGCGAGCTAACCAGTCACGGCAACCGGTCAAGACTCGATCGTAGGTTTCTTCAAAATCTCCTGTATACCATGGATCAGGGACGCTCTCCGCAGCAAAGGGATGAATCTTATGCTTTAGAGATTGAGGGCACATTTGACGCAAGTCAGAAATGTTTGACTCATCCATGCCTAAGATATAATCAAAAATACTCAAAATCTCTTTTTGGAGATTTGTAGCGATGTTTTTGCTGGAGTCATAGTCTACACCATGGCTCTTAAAAAATAGCTTGCGTTCCTTTATGAATCGGATTGCCATGCTCCCATGATGAGGTCGCTCGACTTTCAATCTCATAATCATCTGTCAATGATTTCATCACGAACTCTGCCATGGGACTACGACAGATATTCCCCAGACAAACAAAGACAATTTTTTTCATCATTTCCCTCAGATTTTTATAGAAAAAAACGGGAATGAATCCCATCCCGTTTTTATTCTTCAATTGCGCTTCCGTCTTCGATTACTGCTCCTTCAGGAGTCACAGCTTCTTTAACTGGCAAGACTGTTCTAATAGCAGCTAGTTCAAAAGTAAGGTAGACACCATCTACATCAAGAACGATCGTTCTATTTTCAGTATTAACTTCATCAACTGTTCCGTATAGACCGCCAATCGTGATTACTTCATAACCTTTTTGAAGTTTATTGAGACTCTCCATGCGTTTTTCAGCTTGTTTCTTTTGAGAACGTTGCATGAAAAAAACATCAAAAGCAAACATCCCTACAAGCATGATTAAAAAATGTAAAATTTCACATTCATATTATTTTTCTCCTTTGTAAACCAGATAAGACTACTATACCAAATTTCAACTACTTTTACAAAGGTTGTGCCTTCTTTTTTTATGCCAATAAAAAAACTTTGTAAGTGACATTCATGATATTCAAAAACAATTAGAATCCCACATCTGACCCTCCTTCATCGCTTATGCTACAATAAATATGGTAACAACGCAACGATTATTGTATGCTATCGCATTGCAGATAAAAAAACAGCAAAGCAGAAACTGCCTCACCGTTCTCAGGGTAACATCTTATTTCTTTTTAAATATTTAGAAAGTTCATTTATTTCCCACACCAAAATAGCTATCCATTGAGCAATAGAAAAAAGATGAAAAAAACATGAAAAACAATGCATCTGTAGTTAATATTAGCACACTCAAATTTCTACACAATATTAAAGAGATAAATGGAGCTAACACGGCCCATGTCATCTGTAAAATCATTTTTCATTTTAAACTCCCTAATAATAGGTATCTCTGTGACAATACAAAGACCGAACATAATTTGTTGTTCTAGAAATTTGTATGTTTACACTACCTGTTTGACCAATACCAATACTTCCACCTGTGGAAACAGTAGTTTGAGCGTTGCTATATAGCCCTCCGCTAAGCGTATAGTGAATACGATTGGCATCTGGCAATGCGTATTGAAATTGCCACTAAATACTAAATTGCCTGCATAGTATCCAGCATAAATAATTCTTTTAATTCCTCTAAACCAACCACTTTTACTTACTTCACAATAAAAATAGACTTTCCCAGCATTCCCAGGAACATAATCACTTACAGTATCATCTTGGAAAGAACTTGCTAAACGTACATAAGAAACACTGTCTACTCAGTAGTATTAACCGATCTCATCCTGCTACTAGGAAATAACAAGTGAGATGCCTCTTCATAGCTTACTCCAGTATTTTTATATAATCGTTTATTATGTCATTTTTACTCACCTCGGTTGAAGAAGAGTCATTTAAAAGAAATAGCGTAGTTTTTGTTCGTCGGCTTGAACAGTGCCATGAAAATGAATACTTATAATAAATAAACTAACGAGAAAAAGTATAGCAATATTTAAACGTTTCATAATCACTACCTCCTCATTACGAAATCAAATATAGAGCACTACAAGCGATAATTTCGACTTTAAACCTCCTTTCAAATTATCTTCGCTTATATTTTTACTACAAGACATTGTTAAAATCAAAGAAAATGAATACGCTTTCTTTATTTCGATTCTTAGCTGAGATTCCTACAATTAGTATCATCGATCATAAAAAACCAGAGTTTACACTCTGATTTTTAAGCTTATTTCAAATTCTTAACGACTTTTACAAGATTTTCTACTGTAAAAACCATATTCTTCTAAAACTTTTTGGTGCTGGTGCAGAAGCGCCGAAAGTTATCGATACCAAGAACGGCACCGTCAAGACCCACGTATTTGTACCAGTTTTGACTTGCTCCCATTTCGACTGCAACACGACGACGAACTGCATTTGGTAGGATTTCTTCTTTGTACGCGGCATCTTGTGCATCAAAGACATCCGTAGATGGCATGCTGACTACGCGCACCTTAGCTCCTTGACTTACCAATTCTTTAGCGGTTGCAACAGCGAGATTGACCTCTGAACCTGTTGCAATCAAGATGAGTGTCAAAGTCAGCTGCATTTTCATAGACAACATAGGCACCTTTAGCAACCTTGTCAAAGTCAGTTCCTTCTTCTACGGTCAAGTTTTGACGCGTCAAAATCAAAGCTGTAGGTGTTTTCTCGCTCTTAACAGCTAGATACCAAGCCGCCTGTGTTTCACGTGCGTCAGCAGGACGGAAAACATTTAAGTTTGGTATGGCGCGGAGACCTGCCAAGTGTTCGATTGGTTCGTGAGTCGGTCCATCTTCACCAACTGCGATAGAGTCATGAGTAAATACATAAGTCACAGGAAGACCTTGCAAGGCTGACAAACGTACCGCAGCTTTCAAGTAGTCAGAGAAGACAAAGAATGTTCCACCATAAACGCGAAGTCCACCGTGAAGAGCCATTCCGTTCAAAAACTGTACCCATAGCAAATTCACGAACACCAAACTGAATGTTGCGGTTCAAACGATTGGCATCGTCCTGAAGTCCGTCAGTCTTGATGTAGGTCATGTTTGAATGTGCCAAGTCGGCTGAACCACCTAGGAAGGTTGGCAACTTTAGCAGCAACAACGTTCAAAGCATCTTGACTTGAGTTACGAGTTGCTTGTGAGAAACCATTTTCTAGGGCTGGGAAATCTTCTGGTCTTAACTCAACTGGGTCACGGCCTTCAATGATTGCTTCCACTTCTGCTGCAAGTTCTGGGTATGCTTCCTTATAATCTGCAACTAGTTTTGTCCATGCTTCATATGCTGATGCACCTCGGTCCGCAACATTTTCTTTGAAATCAGCATAAACTTGAGCTGGGATTTCAAATGGTTCGTAGTCCCAACCAAGGGCTTGACGAGTTGCAGCAGTTTCGTCTGCACCAAGAGGGGCGCCGTGTACGGCATTAGTTCCTTGTTTGTTTGGAGATCCATGACCAATGATTGTTTTCACCTCAATCAAAGATGGTTTGCCTGAAGCCTTAGCTTCTTCGATAGCAGTCTGAATAGCTACTAAATCTGTCCCATCTTTTACCAAAGCTGTGTGCCAACCATAGGCATTGTAACGATCACGGACACTTTCTGTAAAGGAATCTTTTGTCTCACCATCTAGGTTAATGTCATTTGAATCGTAAAGGACAACTAACTTATTGAGTTTTTGCAAACCAGCATATGAAGCAGCTTCACTTGATACACCCTCCATCAAGTCACCATCTCCACAGATAACATATGTGTAGTGATCAAAGATGTTATAACCTTCGCGGTTATACTTGGCTGCAAGGAAACGTTCTGCTTGTGCAAAACCTGTCGCAGTCGCAATCCCTTGTCCTAGAGGACCTGTTGTTGCATCAACCCCTGCTGTATGACCAAATTCTGGGTGACCTGGAGTTTTTGAGCCCCATTGACGGAAGTTTTTCACCTCATCCATATTGACATCTTCAAATCCAGAAAGGTGAAGAAGGGCATAGAGAAGCATTGATCCGTGACCCGCTGAAAGAATAAAACGGTCGCGGTTGATCCAGTTTGGTTGAGCTGGATTGATACGAAGTTCTTTAGTGAAAAGGCTGTAAGCCATCGGTGCTGCACCCATTACCACCCCTGGGTGACCTGAATTCGCTTTATTAATAGCGTCAATACCCAAGAAACGAATAGCATTAACAGATAGATTTGACATAGAATTTCCTTTCTATTTAAGGTGATAAGTTTATCACATATCCTATTCTACTATTATATGAAAAAACAGATAGAATAGCAATAAAACAATTTACTATAAAATGACTCAGCCGATTATACTAATCTCTAGTCACTTGATAGTAAGGTGATAGTTTTTCAAAACCTCTATCAAGTTTATCTAGAACCTTATCTATAGTATCTTCATCGACTACTGGAATATCAACTTTTACTAAAACCTTACGAATCTCCTGATTGGATAATTGTTGTATTAAAAGTTGTCTATTCTCCTCAGTAGCTTGTACTCTATAGCTTTCATCGTTTTTCTGAACCCAATAATAGATTCCATCAACAACTGGGAGATCCAATATTTTAGCCTGTTTTGACAAGGTAGTCTCATCTTTCTTTCTCTCTACAAAGCTGACTTCTATAGAGATTCCCCAATTATTCTGATTTCCATACAAACGAAGAGCCATCATGGGCTCTGTTACATGCCCCTCTCTCTGTAAATAAACCCAGAAATGTGGTCGTAATCTCTGCGCTTGATTCATCCATTGACTGGTTGGGTGTAAATTCCAATCGGAATGCCTAGCTTGAAAACATTCCGCTAGGTGAGTAAATGCCTTTCGCGCTTCCTGCCCTTTTTGACGCAGGTCTAGCATTTTATCCTTTTCAGCTCCTGCTTTTTCAGGATTCCGGTACTGTTCCCCTTGATAAGCAAGATAGTCCTTGATTTCTTTCATTTTATTCCTTCTTTAGTTAGAAAAAAATCAGGTATCCCCTGATTTTTCATATTTATTCTGTATCAACAACGACGTAACGATTTGGTTCATCACCTTCTAGAGTAACTCGTTACACCTTCCATACGGGAAATGATACGATGGATAATTTTACGCTCACTACTTGACATTGGATCTGTCATTTGGCTACGACCTTCCTCAAGAACTCGAGTTGCTAATTTTTGAGCGTAGCTCTGTAAAACCTCAGCACGATGTTCTACATAATCATTCACATTGATCGTAATGTAGAAGGTTTTTGAATAGCGATTGTAAAGGTAATTCTGGGCCAAGAGTTGTAAAGATTTTAAGATCTTACCATGATAACCAATGATACGTCCTGGCTCATTAGTATCAATCTGCATATTGATGGAGCGACGATTAGAGGTGCTTGAGATAGTTCCCTCAACATCCATGTCATCAATAATTCCTTGGACATAACTTGTCACTTCTTCAACAACCTTTTCAACATCATAAGCAGGCTCGACTTCCAAACCGAGATTTTCTAATTCATTCTCCTGCTTAGCTTCTTCCTTCTGAGGTTCTTCAGAAAGTAACTCTTTGATAATTGCGATGTGTCCTGTTTCCTCGAGAATTGTGCTGGCTTCTTTTTCATTTTTAAGAATTTCAGCCTTGACTTCATCAGGAACCCCTTGGCCTTCTTCTTCAATTTTCTTGATAGCTTCAACTACGTGACCTAAATCAACAGTAGCTTCACTGACAGTCTTAACTGGCTCATTCTTTTCATTTATTTCTTTCGGAACACCTTTAATAGCCTGTTGATTTGCCTTTACTACTGTTGTTTCATTGATTGATTCAATATCCACTTGGGCTGGCTTCTTACCAAAGAGACCTAAAAAACCATTTTTCTCTCTAGAAATAACCTTGATATGAGCCTTCATTCTAGGAATACCCAATTCTTTTAATCCATTTTGAATTGCTTCTTCAACCGTTGAACCTGTATATAATACCATTATCAGATTTCTCCTTACTTTTTCTTTTTTTCTGTGCTCTCATCAAAGCTTTTCTCTTCTTAATTTCTAAATCTTTCTCAGCTTGTATGCCGGCTTCTCGTTCTGCAATGATTTTAAAAGGATTGTTCAAAATATAGGTTTGCAATACTTGATAAGCATTTGAAACTGCCCAGTAAAGAGCGACACCACTTGGAGCAGATATTGCAAAAAAGAAGATTATAATAGGCATCCCATACATCATACCCGTCATTGCACCATTTTTCTCAGGCAAGGCTTTGTTTGAAAGCCAACTACTGAGGAAGGTAAATAGGGCAGCTAAAATAGGTAATACGAAAGTTGTATCAGCTCCACCTAGATTGAACCACAAGAAATGGCCAGTCTTCAAAAAATCTACGTTTGATAAAGCTTGGAAAAGAGCCAATAGAATTGGCATTTGAATCAAGAGTGGCCAAAATGATGCAGATTGCTTTATGCCTAATTCTTTAAATAGTTTACGTGTTTCCTGATCCAGCTTGGTACGACTTTCCATATCGCGACCCGGGTAACGCTCGCGCAATTCTTTTATAAGAGGTTGCGCCTCTTGCATTTTTCTGGATGCCACCATTTGTGTTTGAAAGACTGGTAACAGTATTGTTCTTATCAAGACTGTGAACAGAATAATCCTAGACCAATACTCATGTCAAAAGACAAAAAATCGAGATGGTTTCAGCAAAAAATAAACAAGTCGACTCCATAAATCTGCTGAGTCAGCAGTTACATCACTGATGCATTACTAGTTGCACAGGCAGTCATCACAAATAAGGACAACCCCATCAAACTAGTTAGTTGTATTCTCTTCTTCACTCCTATTTCCTTCCTGGTAAATCTTCGCTAATCTTAATACATGAAGCAAGTTTTTCAAGCTCTGCGTAATCTAAGTTTTCAACACCTTTTCGGGCAATCACGATGAAATCGATATTATCTACAAGTTCATTTCCATGATTAATAAGAATGTGTCGAATTCTTCTTTTTAATTTGATTTCTCATAACAGCGTTTCCCAGCTTTTTACTAACTGACAAACCCACTCGAAAAATGTTCTTGGCTATTTTGCTAATCTATAGATAACAAATCTTCGATTAGCTACACTCTCTCCCTCTTTAAATATCGCATTAAAAATCTTTCTCTTTTTACACAGCTTTTTCTCAAAAATCCTACTCCATCTAATAAAACTACTACTATTATACCATAAATTTTTAAAAAGCCAATAACAGCAAGGTTTGGAGCTGTTTCCTGCAAAAAAATTGTTCAGTCAATCTCAAATTTATTTATCAGAAAAATCCTATTTAATCCTCTATATTCACCTAAAACAAAAACAAAAGTCGCCCTGATGAGCGACCTTTGTCGGAGATTATTATGAAAAAGTTAGGATTACTATTAAATAAAGTTAGGAGGTCTTTATTTAATGATTATAGTATACAAGGGTAAACCTTAAACCCAACTTAAATAACTTCTTTTTATTAATTTTTAAAACTATGAATCGGAGCAGGGATTTGACCACCTCTAGCGATAAAATCAAATGACGACGCCTTATTAACTTTCATAACTGGAGCCGTTCTAAAAGGCCACCGAATTCAATCATATCTCCTTCTTTCCCTTTAGGGATTATTCGGACTGCTGTTGTCTTCATATTAATCACACCGATTGCAGCTTCATCAGCAATCATAGCCGCAATGGTTTCAGCTGGTGTGTCTTCGGGAATAGCAATCATATCCAATCCAACTGAACAGATGGCCGTCATAGCTTCGAGTTTTTCAAGATTCAGAGAACCATTTTGTACAGCCGCAATCATGCCTTCATCTTCCGAGACTGGGATAAAAGCACCTGACAGACCACCAACTTGATTACAAAGCCATGACACCACCTTTTTGACTTGATCATTCAGAAGAGCAAAGAGCAGCAGTTGTTCCATGTGTCCCAACTGTCTCCAAGCCCATTTTCCTCAAGAACACGAGCTACAGAGTCTCCTACTGCTGGAGTCGGTGCTAAACTCAAATCTACAATCCCAAATTCTACACCCAGTCTTTCGCTAGCCATTTGGCCGACTAGTTGACCAATCCGAGTGATTTTTAAAAGGCTGTCTTCTTGACCGTTTCAGCAACAACTTCAAAACTCTGACCCCGTACCTTTTCTAAGGCCCGTTTGACAACACCTGGTCCTGAGACTCCGACATTGATGATAACATCTGCTTCACCAACACCATGAAAGGCGCCTGCCATAAAAGGATTGTCCTCTACGGCGTTGGCAAAGACTACCAACTTAGCTGCACCCATATCCGATAGGTTTGCCGTTTCCTTGATGATGCGTCCCATATCCGCAACTGCTGTCATATTAATTCCAGACTTGGTTGATCCGATATTAACTGACGAGCAAACCTTATCCGTTTCTGCTAAGGCACGGGGTATAGAATTGATGAGAATCTCATCTCCTTTTTGATAACCTTTTTGAACTAGTGCTGAAAAGCCCCGATAAAATCTACTCCAATTTCTTTAGCTGCTCTATCCAAAAGCTTTTGCTAGTGGAACATAGTCTTTGGCATCAGTTGCTGCTCCGATTATTGAAATCGGAGTTACCGATACTCGTTTGTTAACAATCGGAATCCCTAATTCTGCTGCAATTTCGTCTCCTACTGAAACAAGATTAGCAGCTTTTCTAGTGATTTTCTCATATATTTTTTCTGCCGTACGTTCAATATCAGGGTCAATACAGTCCAAAAGGGAAATGCCCATGGTGATGGTCCTGATATCAAAATGCTGCTCTTCAATCATCGCAATGGTTTCGGTTACTTGTCTAATATCCATACGTACCTCCTAGATATTATACATGGCATCAAAAATTGCTGCACTTTGAATATTGATTTTTACATTTAGACTTTTGACCAAAGGTTTCAAACTCATTTCTAAGAGCGGTAAAATCCTGTTTTTCATCACTTGAAACAACTGCCATCATCGTGAAATATTCGTTTAAAACAGTTTGCGAAATATCATCAATATTTAAACCTAATTCTGCAATTTTACTTGCTACACCCGCAACAATACCAGTCTTATCTTTTCCAATAACTGTAATAATAGCTTTCATTATTATGCTCCAATTCTTCAATTAGTCGGAAGTCAAAATATTACCGACTTTCTTTGTTCCTAGTATAGCATATTTACAATTAAAATACGCAAAAACGCCTGCTTACGAAATTGTTCTTACCTGAAAAACAATTTCGTAAAACAACGTCTACCCATTCATCTTATGATGAGTGTTCCCGCTAGGACCGAAATCCTAGCGGTAGACCAGAGCTAGACTAAGAGCACGAGGCTCCATCATCATAACACTCAACAAAATTGATGATTTTATACTAATTCGATGATCGCCATTGGCGCTGCATCACCACGACGTGGTTCAGTTTTAAGGATACGAGTGTATCCACCGTTACGCTCAGCATAACGAGGTGCGATTTCTGAGAACAATTTTTGAAGTGCTGTAGTAGAAGTGTACTTATCAGTTGCTTCATCATAGTTTTCAGATGCGATTTCATTACGTACGAAAGCAGCTGCTTGACGACGTGCATGCAAATCACCACGTTTACCTAGAGTAATCATTTTTTCAACAGTTTTACGGATTTCTTTAGCACGAGCTTCAGTTGTCACGATTGATTCGTTGATCAAAAGGTCAGTTGTCAAATCGCGAAGCATTGCTTTACGTTGTGAGCTAGTGCGTCCTAGTTTACGGTAAGCCATGTATTCCTCCTTTATTTATCTTTTAATCCAAGACCCAAATCAATGAGTTTGAGTTTCACTTCTTCCAAACTCTTGCGTCCAAGATTTCTTACTTTCATCATCTCTGCTTCAGATTTTTCTGTCAAATCATGCACAGTATTGATACCGGCACGTTTCAAACAGTTGTATGAACGCACAGACAAGTCCAGTTCCTCAATCGTACGATCCAAAATACGGTCGTCAGATTCAGTATCAGCTTCTTTCATCACTTCAGTTGACTTAGCAATCTCAGTCAGATTTGTAAACAAATCAAGATGCTCTGTCAAGATACGTGCTGAAAGCCCTAAAGCATCTTCTGGAATAATTGTTCCATTTGTTAAGATTTCAAGGGTTAATTTGTCAAAACCATCATTGCTACCTACACGAGCAGGTTCAACCTGATAGTTGACTTTTTGTAACTGGTGTATAAATAGAATCTACAGCAAGTGTTCCAACTGGGGCATTATCTTTCTTGTTTTCATCAGCGGGTACATAACCACGACCCGTATTAACAGTCATCGACGCTTTAAATGAAGCACCTTCACCGATTGTGAAAAGATAATGATTAGGATTTACGATTTCAATATCACTATCCGTTAAAATATCTCCAGCTGTTACTTCAGCAGGTCCTTGAACATCTAGTTCAATAGTCTTTTCGTCCTTAACATAAGATTTAACTGCAATCCCTTTAATGTTCAGAATGATTTGCATCACATCTTCACGCACACCTGGAATTGTGTCAAATTCATGCAACACTCCATCAATATTGATAGATGTCACAGCTGCTCCTGGAAGAGAAGCTAGAAGTACACGACGAAGAGAGTTACCAAGAGTTGTACCGTAGCCACGTTCAAGTGGTTCGATTACAAACTTGCCATAATCTTTATTTTCATCAATTTTTGTTATATTTGGTTTTTCAAACTCGATCATTTAGTTACTCCCTCTTAAACGAAAAGCAGTGTAAAGGTAATGATTATACACGGCGACGTTTTGGAGGACGAGCACCATTGTGTGGCACTGGAGTCACATCACGAATTGCTGTTACTTCAAGACCAGCGGCAGCAAGAGCACGAATAGCTGACTCACGACCAGAACCTGGACCTTTTACAGTAACTTCAACTGATTTAAGACCGTGTTCTTGTGCAGATTTAGCAGCAGCTTCAGAAGCCATTTGAGCAGCAAATGGTGTAGATTTACGAGAACCTTTGAAACCAAGAGCACCAGCTGATGACCAAGCAATTGCATTACCATGCACATCAGTAATCATAACAATAGTGTTATTAAATGTAGCGTGAATATGAGCAATACCAGATTCGATATTCTTTTTCACTCGACGTTTACGTGTTGGTTTAGCCAAGACTTTTACCTCCTATATTATTTTTTCTTACCAGCAATCGCAACAGCTTTACCTTTACGAGTGCGAGCGTTGTTTTTAGTGTTTTGTCCACGGACAGGAAGTCCACGACGGTGACGGATACCACGGTATGAACCGATTTCCATCAAACGTTTAATGTTCAAGTTAACTTCACGACGAAGGTCACCTTCAACTTTGATTGCATCCACTTCACGACGGATAGCATCTTCTTGATCTGATGTAAGGTCACGAACACGAATATCTTCTGAAACTCCAGCAGCTGCCAAAATCTTTTGAGATGTTGCAAGTCCGATACCATAGACATAAGTCAATGAGATAACTACGCGTTTGTCATTTGGAATATCAACTCCAGCAATACGAGCCATGTTTTCTCCTTTCTATCTTATCCTTGACGTTGTTTGTGTTTTGGATTTGCTGGGCAAATTACCATAACACGACCATTACGACGAATTACTTTACAGTATTCGCAAATTGGTTTGACCGATGGTCTTACTTTCATTTCTTATCCCTCCAAGTTTTTCGATTATTTAAAGCGGTAAGTGATACGTCCACGTGTCAAGTCATATGGACTCATTTCAACAGTAACACGATCTCCCGCTAAAATACGAATATAGTTTTTACGAATTTTACCAGAAACTGTTGCTAAAATCTGATGTCCATTTTCAAGTTCAACCGTAAACATTGCATTCGGCATCGTATCGACTACTTTGCCTTCAACTTCAATCACATCGTCTTTTGCCACGCAAAAGTACCTCCCTAAATTTCGATTTGATGCCTCTAGACACAGAGACAACAATTATAAGTCAGACTAATTCAGTATAACATTTGTAGAGACATTTTGCAAGCATGAAAAAAACGCTTTTTATTTCAAATTAGTCAATACTTTTTCGATATCTACAAAGACTTCATTAATATCTTTGTTTCCTTCAATATCATGTACTAGACCTTTGGCACGATAGTGGGCAATGATTGGTTCACCTTGAGCAATATTAACATCCAAACGACGTTTAACTGTTTCTGGTTTATCATCTTCGCGTTGGTAATAGCCTTCTTCTTTGTAATCAACTGGTGGGTTGAATACCTTGTGGGAAGGTTTCACCTGTTTCGCGGTGGATGATACGAGCCACTCAAACGTTCAAGAGACAGTCTGGGTTTTACTTCAATATTGATGACACCTTCAAGTTCGATACCAAGTTCAGCCAAGGTTTGGTCCAAAGCATGAGCTTGTTCAATGGTACGTGGGTAACCATCCAACAAGAAACCTGTTTCTTTAATATCATCCTGAGCAAGACGTTCTTTAACGATTCCGTTAGTTACTTCATCTGGAACTAACTCACCTTTGTCAATATAAGACTTAGCAAGAACACCCATTTCCGTTTTATTGGCAATAGCCGCACGGAACATATCTCCTGTAGAAATATGAGCTACATGAAATTGTTCCACAATTTTTGCTGCTTGTGTTCCTTTACCTGCACCAGGTAATCCCATAATCAAAAGATTCATGATTCAATCTCCTTATTTTTATTTTTAAATAGAAGTAAAAATTCACTTCAACTCCTATTTAAAAACAAAATAGAAGAGAGGAGATAAAAATCTGACAATGTCTTTGATTTTTACACTCCACTCTCTGAGCAATAGTGAATTTTATTTTCTATTACAATTATTCTGTTGTATTTAAGAAACCAACATACTTACGTTTCAATAGATAACCTTCCAATTGTTTGATTCCTTCAATACCAGTAGAGATAATGATCAAAGAGACTTGTTCCTCCAAAAGCAACTACGTCTGAAAGACCAAATAAATCCTTAGCTACAATTGGTAAGATAGAAATCACACCTAGGAATAGCGAACCAACCGTTGCAAGACGACGAAGAAGTTTTTGACATATATTCTTCTGTTCCCTTACCAGGTCGAACGCCGTGGATATAGGCACCACTCTTTTTGTAAATTCTCTGCTGCTTTCTCAGGATTAATCTGTACAAATGTATAGAAGAATGTAAAGAGAATAATCAACAGAGCGTAAAGAGCAATACCTGTTGGGGCTGTTGTAGACAACAACTCCTGGGCAGTACGAACCCACTCCCAGTCAAGACCAGATGCACTTACAAATTGTAAGATCGCTGCTGGAGCCGCCGTGATAGAGCTGGCAAAGATAACTGGGATAACACCCGCTGGGTTAATTTTCAAAGGAAGGTATGAGCTAGATGGAGCTCCTTGGGCAACCTTTGTATATTGAATTGGGATTTTGTATTCAGCTTGTTGTACATAGGTTGTAAAATAGATAATCAACAAGACTGCAACAATCAAAATAGCGATAAAAAAATAAGGGATGATTGTAAGCGATCACTTGGTACATTGACAAAGTAATCAACATAAATTCCTTTAATCATATCAGGAATTGAAGCAACAATACCTGCAAAAATAAGCATTGAAACTCCATTACCATATCCCTTATCTGTAATCTGTTCACCTAGCCAAGTAACAATCATACTACCAGCTGTTAAGATTGCACCAATCACAAGGAAGACTTGGGGTGTAAGGGGAACTGTTAGTAGTTTTGCTCCTGAAAGAGCATTAAACCCAGCCGTAATCCCGATAGACTGTACAAAGGCTAGTACAAGAGCAATATAGCGTGTAGCTTGGTTCAACTTTCTACGACCAACTTCACCCTGTTTACCCCACTCAACAAATTTTGGCATCAAATCCATTTGTAAAAAGCTGGACAACGATAGAAGCAGTAATATAGGGACTCACACCAAGAGCAAAAACTGAGAAGTTTTTCATGGCATTCCCTGACACCAAGCTTAACATATTTAAGAAAGATAGACCGCTCAAAGCATTCAAGCTATTAGCATTTACCCACGGAACAGTAATACTCGTTCCTATACGAAAAACTAAAACGATAAAAATTGTAAAAAGAATTTTTGAACGAACTTGCTTAACTTTGAGAGCTTCTCTTAATAATTTAAAAAACATAGGTCACCTCTCTTAGATGACTTCTACTGAACCACCTTTAGCAGTGATAGCTTCCTCAGCTGATTTAGAGAATTTAGCTGCTTTAACAGTCAATTTCTTAGTCAACTCACCGTTACCAAGGATTTTAATCCCTGATTTTTCAGCTTTCACAATTCCTGCTTCGATAAGAACAACTGGAGTTACTTCTGAGCCATCTTCAAAGATGTTCAATTGATCAAGGTTAACAATCGCATACTCTTTAGCGTTGATGTTAGTAAATCCACGTTTTGGAAGACGACGGAACAATGGAGTTTGTCCACCTTCAAAACCAAGGCGTACTCCGCCACCACTACGAGCTTTTTGACCTTTTTGACCACGACCAGATGTTTTACCGTTACCTGATGAAGTACCACGACCAACGCGGTTACGAGTCTTACGAGAACCTTCTGCAGGTTTCAATTCATGAAGTTTCATTTATTTTCTCCTCTTTTGTAAAATGCTAGCGCCGATAAGAGAGAAAAGGTTGTCTCTCCCATCAACTCGCCTATACATTAGTCATTTCAAATGACTATATCTAGTTTTAGGGGATGAGTAGATGCACATCCCCTAATTTTTAGTTTACTTCTTCAACTGTTACCAAGTGAGATACTGCAGTGATCATACCACGGACTGCTGGGTTATCTTCTTTAATAACAGAGCTGTTCAATTTGCCAAGTCCAAGTGCTACAACAGTTTTACGTTGTGATGGAATGCGTCCGATTGGAGACTTAGTCAAAGTAATTTTAATTTGAGCCATTTTATCCCCTTTCTTATGCCAAATCAGAAACTGAGATACCACGAAGGGCAGCAACTTCTTCAGCGCGTTTCAATTGTTTCAAACCTTCAACAGTTGCGCGAACAATGTTGATTGGAGTGTTAGAGCCAAGTGATTTAGATGTAATATCTGCCACACCAGCCAATTCCACAACGGCACGTACTGCACCACCAGCGGCTACTCCAGAACCTTCTACAGCAGGTTTCAACAATACTTTAGCTCCACCGAATTCTGAAAGAACTTCGTGTGGGATTGTTGTTCCAACCATAGGAACTTCGATCAAGTTTTTCTTAGCATCGTCTACTGCTTTACGGATTGCTTCTGGAACTTCTTGAGCTTTACCAGTACCAAATCCTACACGACCATTGTGGTCACCCACAACTACAAGAGCTGCAAAACGAAGACGACGTCCACCTTTAACAACTTTTGTAACACGGTTGACAGCAACTACGCGTTCTTCAAATTCAACTGCATTGTCTTTAAATGCCATTTTCTAGTGTCCTCCTATTAGAATTTCAATCCGTTTTCACGAGCTGCATCAGCCAAAGCTTTCACACGTCCGTGATATAGATATCCACCGCGGTCGAACACCACTTCTGAAATACCTTTAGCACTTGCACGTTCTGCAACGAGTTTACCGACAGCAACGGCTTGTTCAGTTTTAGTTCCTTTTGAAACTTCTTTGTCAAGAGTTGAAGCACTTGCGAGCGTTACACCCGCTACGTCATCAATAACTTGAGCGTAGATGCCTGTATTAGAACGGAACACGTTCAAACGTGGGCGATCAGCAGTTCCAGAGAGTTTTCCGCGAACGCGACGGTGGCGTTTTTGGCGGAGTTTGTTTTTATCTGGTTTAGAAATCACAGTTTTCACCTCTTTAGTTTTAAATTGTGTGCTATGCACAAAGTTGGTTAATAGCTTGGTGGTTGAAAAATAACCACTCAAGATTATTTACCTGTTTTACCTTCTTTAAGACGAACGTATTCACCAACGTAACGGATACCTTTACCTTTATATGGTTCAGGTGTACGAAGGCTACGTACATAAGCAGCTGTTTGACCAACTACTTCTTTTGAAATTCCGCTGATAACAATGTTAGTTGGGTTTGGAAGTTCAAAAGTAATTCCTTCTGGAGCTTCAACTTCGTCTGGATGAGATTTACCAACAGCCAAGACAAGTTTGTTTCCTTGAAGTTGTGCACGGTAACCAACCCCACGCATTTCAAGTTCTTTCTTGAATCCTTCTGATACACCAACAACCATGTTGTTCAAAAGGGCACGAGTAGTTCCATGGATAGTTTTCATTTCTTTTGAATCGTTTGGACGGTGAAGAGTTACTTCAGTACCTTCCACACGGATTTCAATATCTTTTGAGAACTCACGAGTAAGTTCTCCTTTAGGTCCTTTTACAGTTACTACGTTGTCGTTGTTGATGATTTCAACACCAGCAGGCAACACGATAACTTTATTACCAATACGTGACATGTTTTTATTCTCCTGTTAAATTGTCAGGCCATAAAGGCCAGTTTTCACGGGGTTTAAGATACTTATTTAGTTCAAGAGCTGAACTGAACACGCTCTAAGAACTGTGCAAAATAGATAAGTTGGCTTGTTTGTCAACAAACTGCTCCAACTTCCTAATTTTGCTTTGTTCTTTACGAGCTTTGTATCTTGATTTTACCAAACGTAAGCGATAACCTCACCACCAACATTCTTTTGGCGAGCTTCTTTATCAGTAAGCAAACCTTCAGATGTTGAAAGGATAGCAATTCCAAGACCGTTAAGTACTTTTGGAAGATCTTCACGTTTTTTGTAGACACGAAGTCCTGGTTTAGAAACACGTTTCAAGTTAGTGATAACTTTTTCACCGTTTGGTCCGTATTTAAGGAATACACGGATGATGCCTTGTTTGTCATCTTCGATGATTTCAACGTTTTTTACAAAACCTTCGCGTTTAAGGATTTCAGCAATCCCTTTTTTGATGTTTGATGCAGGTACTTCAAGTACTTCGTGTTTTGCTTGGTTAGCGTTACGAATACGAGTTAGGAAGTCTGCGATTGGGTCAGTCATAACCATTTTATTTTTCTCCTCTTACTAGTAGTTTGCAAGTTGCACTTGCTAGTTAATGTTTGAGCTAGGCTCAGAAAGTTTTGATACTTGCAAATGAGAAAACTCTTATTTGAACACGAGCTACAACCTGGGCAAAAAAGATAGATTTTTTTGAGCATCGTTCCGGCACCAAATCTCCTATTTTTGCTGTGATTGTTACGCTCTTTGTATCATGATATTACCAAGATGCTTTTGTTACACCAGGGATTTGACCTTTATATGCCAATTCACGGAAGCAAACACGGCAAAGTTTAAACTTGCGGTAAACTGAGTGTGGACGTCCACAACGTTCACAGCGAGTGTATGCTTGAGTAGAGAACTTCGCTGGGCGTTTGTTCTTAGCAATCATAGATTTTTTAGCCATTAGTTATACCTCCTATATTATTTTGCAAAAGGCATTCCAAGGCCTGTAAGCAATGCACGTGACTCTTCGTCAGTGTTAGCAGTAGTTACGATAACGATGTCAAGACCACGAGTTTTGTCAACGTCATCAAAGTTGATTTCTGGGAAAATCAATTGTTCTTTCACACCAAGTGTGTAGTTTCCGCGTCCATCAAATGATTTTGTTGGAACACCGTGGAAGTCACGTACACGTGGAAGTGAAACTGAAACCAATTTGTCCAAGAATTCGTACATACGTTCACCACGAAGGGTAACTTTTGCACCGATCGCAACACCTTCACGAAGACGGAAGCCGGCGATTGATTTTTTAGCTTTAGTGATAAGTGGTTTTTGACCTGAGATAAGTGCCAATTCTTCAGCAGCTTTTTCAAGGCTTTTAGCGTTTGATACAGCTTCACCAACACCCATGTTCAAAACGATCTTATCTACTTTAGGCACAGCCATCACTGATGAGTAGTTGAATTGTTCTGTCAAAGCAGGAACTACTTCATTAAGATATTTTTCTTTTAAACGATTTGCCATTATACTTCTCCTTTCCTTCGTGATTAATCAAGCACTTCGCCTGATTTTTTGTTGTAGCGAACTTTTTTACCATCTACAACTTTGTAACCAACACGTCCAGCTACACCGTTCTTGTCCAAGACTTGAACATTTGATACGTGGATAGCTGCTTCTTTCTCGATGATACCACCTTGAGGAAGCTCGTTAGTTGGACGTTGGTGTTTCTTAACGATGTTAACACCTTCAACGATAACTTTGTTTACTTTTGGAAGGGCAGTAAGGACAACAGCTTCTGTTCCCTTATCTTTACCAGCGATTACGCGAACTTTGTCGCCTTTTTTTACAAACATTAGGTTTCTCCTTGATTTTTCTTACGCCCATATGGGCACCCTGGAAATGAAATCCAGGGGACTAGTTTGTTTTTAAAAAATTAAAGTACTTCTGGAGCAAGTGACACGATCTTCATGAAGCCACCTTCACGCAATTCACGTGCAACTGGGCCAAAGATACGTGTTCCGCGAGGAGTTTTATCTTCACGGATGATAACTGCTGCGTTTTCGTCAAATTTGATGTATGAACCATCAGCGCGACGAGCACCTGATTTAGTACGAACGATAACTGCTTTAACAACGTCACCTTTTTTAACCGCACCACCAGGAGTAGCTTGTTTTACAGATGCCACAATAACATCACCGATGTTTGCAAATTTACGTCCTGAACCACCAAGAACTTTGATAGTCAAGATTTCGCGAGCACCGCTGTTGTCTGCGACTTTCAAACGAGTTTCTGTTTGAATCATTTCAGTTTTCTCCTTTCAGGTTTGATTAGATGATGACCGCTTCTTCAACAACTTCTACAAGACGGAAGCGTTTTGTAGCTGAAAGCGGGCGAGTTTCCATGATACGTACGATATCGCCTTCTTTGGCAACATTGTTTTCATCATGTGCTTTGTATTTTTTAGAGTAGTTAATACGTTTACCATAGACTGGGTGGTTACGTTTTGTTTCAACTACAACTGTGATTGTCTTGTCCATTTTGTCAGATACAACACGTCCAACAAGAACTTTACGATTATTGCGTTCCATTGAAATTTCTCCTTCCCTAGTCTATTATTTCGCTTCAGATTGAACTGTTTTGATACGAGCGATTTGTTTTTTAACTTCTTTCAAGCGAGCTGTTTGTTCTAATTGACCAGTAGCAGCTTGGAAACGAAGTTCAAACAATTCTTTTTTCAATTCGTTTTCGCGCTTCGCGAGTTCTTCTTGAGAAAGACCACGAAGTTCTTTAACAAATTCTTTTACTTCATTAAGTTTCATGCCTTCTCCTTATTCTGCTTCACGTTTTACGAATTTACATTTAACTGGCAATTTGTGGCTTGCAAGACGAAGCGCTTCGCGAGCGATCTCTTCAGATACACCAGCAATTTCAAACATCACTTTACCACGTTTAACTGGTGCTACCCAACCTTCAGGTGCCCCTTTACCAGATCCCATACGCACCCCGATAGCTTTAGCAGTGTATGATTTGTGTGGGAAGATTTTAATCCAAACTTTACCACCACGTTTCATGTAACGAGTCATGGCGATACGAGCAGCTTCGATTTGGCGGTTAGTGATCCAGTGGCTAGTTGTAGCTTGAAGACCGTATTCACCGAATGCTACTTCTTTTCCACCTTTTGCTTCACCGCGCATTTTTCCACGGAATTCACGACGGTGTTTAACACGTTTAGGTACTAACATTGGTTATTTACCTCCTTTAGTGTTTTTACGAGCTGGAAGAACTTCACCACGGTAGATCCATACTTTAACACCAAGTTTACCGTATGTAGTGTCTGCTTCTTCCCAAGCGTAATCGATATCTGCACGAAGTGTGTGAAGTGGAACAGTTCCTTCAGAGTATCCTTCTGCACGGGCGATATCTGCACCGTTCAAACGACCTGATACTTGAGTTTTGATTCCTTTAGCTCCAGCACGCATTGCACGTTGGATTGCTTGTTTTTGTGCACGACGGAAAGCAACACGTTGCTCCAATTGACGAGCAATACCTTCACCAACAAGGTGAGCATCCAAATCAGGTTGTTTGATTTCGATGATGTTGATGTGTACTTGTTTTCCAGTCAATTTGTTAAGTTTTGCACGGAGTGCATCAACGTTAGCACCACCTTTACCGATAACCATACCTGGTTTAGCGGTGTGAAGTGAAACGTTAACTTTGTTTACTGCGCGTTCGATTTCGATAGTTGAAACCGCTGCGTCAGCTAGTTCTTTTTGAACGAATTTACGGATTGCAAGATCTTCATGAAGGTAATCCGCGTATTCTTTTTCAGCATACCATTTGGCATCCCAATCACGGATGATGCCGACACGCATACCAATTGGATGTACTTTTTGACCCACGATTTTACCTCCTTATTTTTCTGCAACAGCCACAGTGATGTGAGCTGTACGTTTGTTGATTGGTGAAGCTGAACCTTTCGCACGTGGACGGAAACGTTTCATAGTTGGTCCTTCATTTGCGAATGCTTCAGATACTACCAAGTTAGCTTTATCAAACCAAAGTTGTTTTTCAGCGTTAGCTACAGCTGAGTTCAAAACTTTCAAGATGATTTCAGCAGCTTTGTTTGGAGTGAATGTCAAGATTGCAATAGCATCGGCTACGCTTTTACCACGGATGTTGTCAAGAACAAGACGTGATTTACGAGGTGAAACACGTACTGTACGAGCCATTGCTTTAGCTGAAGTAATTTCTGCCATTTATGTTCTCCTTATTTTCTACGTGTTTTCTTGTCGTCTGCAGCGTGACCTTTGTAAGTACGAGTTGGTGCAAATTCACCAAGTTTGTGACCTACCATGTCTTCTTGGATGTAAACAGGTACGTGTTTACGTCCATCATAAACTGCGATTGTGTAACCAATGAAACTTGGGAAGATCGTTGAACGACGTGACCAAGTTTTGATAACTTTTTTCTTTTCGTCGTTAGCTTGAGCTTCAACTTTTTTCATCAAATGCTCATCGACGAAAGGTCCTTTTTTAAGACTGCGTCCCATTTTTATATTTTCTCCTTTAAATGTTGTACCACAGCGGCTTGCGCTCACATGGAGCGCTACCGAGTTGGCGGATTATCTAGCGCTTATGCGACTAGTTTTAAATTATTTCTCGTTGCGACGACGAACGATAAGTTTGTCAGATTTCGCTTTCTTGTTACGAGTTTTAAGACCAAGAGCAGGTTTGCCCCATGGAGTTGATGGTGCTTTACGACCAACTGGTGCTTTACCTTCACCACCACCGTGTGGGTGATCGTTAGGGTTCATTACAGAACCACGAACTGTTGGGCGGATACCTTTCCAACGGCTACGTCCTGCTTTACCAAGGTTTACAAGTCCATGTTGTTCGTTTCCGACAACACCAACTGTTGCACGACAAGTTCCAAGAATCATACGTACTTCGCCAGATTGAAGACGAACAAGAACGTATTTCCCTTCTTGACCCAATACTTGAGCAGAAGCTCCAGCTGCACGTACCAATTCTCCACCACGGCCTGGTTTCAATTCGATGTTGTGAATCAAAGTACCAACTGGGATGTTAGCAAGTGGAAGTGCGTTTCCGACTTTGATATCTGCTTCTGGACCTGAAACGATACGTTGACCTACTTCAAGACCTTTTGGAGCGATGATGTATGCTTTCACACCGTCAGTGTAGTGTACAAGAGCGATGTTTGCAGAACGGTTTGGATCGTACTCGATAGTTTTAACAACTGCTTCAACGTTGTCTTTGTTACGTTTGAAGTCAACCAAACGGTAGAAACGTTTGTGTCCACCACCTTGGTGACGAACAGTGATACGACCGTTGTTGTTACGACCAGCCTTGCCTTCAAAGCAACAAGCAATGATTTTTCTGGTGTGCTTGTTGTGATTTCAGCGAAATCCAAAGAAGTCATATTACGGCGACCGTTTGTTGTTGGTTTATAAACACGAATTCCACGATATTTCCTCCTTAGATTATTCAGCTTCAGCAGCAAACAACTCGATTGCTTTTGAATCAGCTGTAAGAGTGATGATAGCTTTTTTAGTTTTGTTAGTAAAACCAGTGTAACGTCCAACACGTTTAGCTTTTGGTTTTACGTTGATTGTGTTAACATTTGCAACTTTAACACCTTCGAAAGCAGCTTCAACAGCTTGCTTGATCAAAAGTTTGTGTGCACGAGTGTCAACTTCAAATACATATTTCCCTGCTTCAAGTTGAGCCATTGAGCTTTCAGTGATAACAGGTTTTTTGATAACATCATACAAATTCATTATGCAAGAACCTCCTCGATTTTAGAGATAGCTGCTTGTGTGACAAGAAGTTTGTCACTATTTGCGATGTCAAGAACACTTGCAGTTGTAGCAGTTGCAACTTTCACGTTTGGAAGGTTACGAGCTGAGAGAGCTGCGAATTCATTTCCTTCTTCAAGAATAACAAGGACTTTAGAATCGATGCTCAATGCTGCAAGAACTTTTGCAAATTCAGCAGTTTTTGGAGCTGTAAATGAAAGAGCGTCTACAGCTACGAATTTGTTTTCAGCAACTTTTTTTCAGAGTAAACTGATTTAAGAGCTAGGCGACGAACTTTTTGTGGAAGTTTGTAGCGCATAGCTGAACGTGGAGTTGGTCCGAAGACAACACCACCACCACGCCATTGTGGTGAGCGGATGGAACCTTGACGAGCACGTCCAGTTCCTTTTTGACGCCATGGTTTGCGTCCACCACCTGATACTGCAGAGCGGTTTTTAACAGCGTGTGTTCCTTGACGAAGGCTTGCGCGTTGGCTGATGATCACATCAAACACAACTGATTCATTTGGTTCAATACCAAATACTGCATCGTTAAGAACAACTTGGCCAGCTTCTTTACCAGTTTGGTCAAATAATGTTACGTTTGCCATTGTGACTGATTTCCCCTTTCTTTATTATTTACCAGCTTTAACTGCTGATTTGATAGTGATAAGAGATTTCTTAGCACCTGGTACGTTACCTTTGATAAGGATAACGTTCTTTTCTGGAACAACTTGTACAACTTCAAGGTTTTGAATTGTTACACGGTCGCCACCCATACGTCCTGCAAGGTTTTTACCTTTGAATACGCGGTTAGGTGCAACAGGTCCCATAGAACCTGGACGACGGTGGTAACGAGAACCGTGAGCCATTGGTCCACGTGATTGTCCGTGGCGTTTGATAACACCTTGGAAACCTTTACCTTTAGAAGTACCAGTTACGTCAACAACGTCTCCAGCTGCGAATGTTTCAACTGTGATTTCAGCACCAACTTCCAAGCCTTCAACGTTTTTGAATTCACGAATGAAGCGCTTAGGAGCCGTGTTAGCTTTCGCTACATGTCCTTTAGCAGGTTTGTTGCTCAATACTTCGCGTTTGTCATCGAAACCAACTTGGATAGCGTTGTAACCATCTGTTTCAACAGTTTTAACTTGAAGAACAACGTTTGGAGTTGCTTCAATAACTGTTACAGGGATCAATTCGCCAGCTTCAGTGAAGATTTGAGTCATTCCCACTTTTTTCCCTAAGATTCCTTTTGTCATGAGAAAATAGTTCCTTTTCTATATTTTTTATTCAAAAAGTTTTTAACGAGCGTTTTTCATGCTCAAGGTATCAAGCTTTAGATTAAAGTTTGATTTCTACGTTTACACCACTTGGAAGATCCAATTTCATCAAAGCATCAACTGTTTTTTGAGTTGGGTTAACGATATCGATCAAGCGTTTGTGTGTACGCATTTCAAATTGTTCGCGAGAGTCTTTGTATTTGTGAGTCGCACGAATGATTGTGTAGAGGCTACGCTCAGTTGGAAGTGGGATTGGACCCGCAACTTGTGCACCTGTACGAGTAGCTGATTCTACGATTTTTGCAGCCGCTGTGTCAAGCGTACGGTGTTCGTAAGCTTTCAAACGGATACGGATTTTTTTGTTTGCCATCTTTTTCTCCTTTTCGTCTATTTAAGATAATAGGCTAGCTCCACAAGAAAACCGACGCGTGTTGCGTGGCAATGCAACCGAGCGTGTCGCAACCTCTTGCATCAAAGCTAAGGCTGTAATTTACAGCACCATAATAGAATAACACAAAGCCCCTGCGATTGCAAGGGATTTGTTAGGTTTTTTTTCGTTTTTTTAGGATGAAACTGTTTTCCTATACATCTTTCTAGAACTTCTGATTTACGATCATAAAAATCAATCTTTTCTTCTATATAGTATGTGCCATTCTGACCTTGAATTCATCTTCTGATTGATCCACTAAGATATCTGCTTTTGACTCGGTTTCTTTATAGTAACGCAGATACTGCTCCCGTCTCATCTGATGGCTAGCTAGTATAAAGGAAGCATCGCGATTTCTCATAGTCGTATCTCGAGCTAGGCGCCTCTTTAATTCCGTTTCTTCATCCGTGTAGAAACAGATTGTTTTGTCAAAGAGTTCCTTGGGTAGAAAGCCCACAGACATCCCTTCGACTATCAGTATTGGTTTTGAACCAGATAAGACTTCGCTTGGCTTCCAAGGTTCATCAATCGTCAAGATGTCCATGCCAGCCTTTAAGGCGAGAATATCCCTCTTCAAGCTTGCCAGTTCATGCGCCACTGGGAGACAAGCTGTCACTTTTTGATCTGGCGCTTGCTTCGGCACTACCAAATGACGTCCTGATGTGATATAGGGATCTGTTTCTAGTAGATTGGCTTTTTCAGCATCTAGGACTTGAAACAATTCTTGAGCAAAGGTAGACTTACCTGATGCCCCGTGACCGTAGATCCCCAGTGTTTTGACTTTTCCAGTTTCAATCTCTGAGACCAGTTGTTCTATTAAGTCTTTTCTCTTCATTCTCTCTTCACCTGTTCATAGGTTTCTTTTCCATCATTGAGCTTGTCCCAAATCACTATTTGCCCACTTTTGAGAGATTTTTGCACATCAATAATGCGTTGATTGGAAGATCCGCGGAACTGGAGCATGAGATTGCGCTTGCTTTTGTCATAACGACCATCGACAAGGATGTCAATCAGCGACAAGAGTTCCAGTTTGTCTGGAGTCTCCAGCATCATCTCTTCCCAAGTATAACCTGTCCAAGACCAGATGTCTTTATCTGGCAATTCCTTACGAATGCGCTTAACGAGAGGCAAGAGAATCCCAGTATTTAGAAAAGGTTCTCCTCCCAGCAAAGTCAAGCCTTGAACATAGGGTTGGGCAAGATCTTCCATAATCTGTTCTTCTAACTCTGCTGTATAAGGAATGCCTGCATTGAAAGACCAAGTCGCAACATTATAGCACCCTTCACAGTGGAACATACAGCCTGCGACATAGAGAGAGTTGCGCACGCCTTCTCCATCTACAAAGTTAAAGGCTTTGTAGTCAATAATTCGCCCTTTACTAAGCTCCTCGCTTTTCCATTCACCTGGTTTTGGTGTATTCCATGTCATGCTGTCTACTCCAAGTCTATCCAATAGCGCTGACTTCTATCGATTGTATTTTCGTAAACACCGCCAGCAGAGAGAATCGTGCGGCGGCTGGCTTCGTTGTCTTCATCGCAGGTAATCAGCACTCGTTCCAATCCTTGCTTTCGAGCCTCTGCTAGTCCTAATCTCAACTGCTCCTTCCCATATCCTTTGCCTCGTTGACTGGGACGGATAGAATAGCCAATATGACCGCCTTCCACAAATAATTTGTCATTCAAGGACAAGCGCAGGGCTAAAAATCCCAAAGGCAAGCCAGTCTCATCAAAGGATAAAAATTTGATTGCAGGAACCCAGCCTACTGGCAGGTTGGCAGCATCCTCCTGCTGCTCTACAATCTTTAAACAATCCTCATAATCCTTTGCTCGCTTCCAAGCGGAGCCCATGCCACCGTGCATATAGGATTTTGCTGCATCGAACTCCGCAATCATCTCTAATATCGCTTCTTTATCTTCCAAAGTTGGTCGTCTTAGCTCCATGCTTCCTCCTTAATCGACATCAATCCAGTAGCGCTCTGTTCCATTACTAACATCTTCCAACTTCCCACCATTAGCTAAGATAACAGCTCGGCTGGCAGGATTTTCTGTGCTACAAGTTACTAGAGCTCGTTTGATATTCTTTTCTCTAGCCACTTGCAAGCCTTGGCAAAGAGACTCTTTTGCATAACCCTTGTCTCTTTCAGAGGGGCGGACGGAGTAGCCAATATGGCCCCCATTTTCTAGTAAGTAGTCATTTAACCGGAGACGAAGGTTGAGAAAGCCAAGAGCCTGGCCTGCTACGTCAAAACTAACCAGCTGGATAGCAGGAACCCAGTTTTCAGGAATATTGAGTCCCGCTTCCGCTTGAAGATTTTCTTCTAGCCACTCTTCATAAACAAAATTCTCAGCATCCCAAAATCCGCCATCGTGGGGTGATTGAGTCTGTTCAAACTCTGCCATCATCTCTAAAACTGTTTCTTTATCTGCCAATGTCGGTCTGCGTAGTTCCATCCTTACCTCCTGCTAAGAGAAAAGCGAGAGCGGACTCTCACTTTTATTTTTTCTTTTTCTTGTTTAAAAACTGTTCTCTGAGGTTGAGCAAGCGTTCTTTTTTTCCTACTCCACCTTTCGAATGTTTTTCATGATAACGGGTCACTTGAGCGCGTCCCTTATCATCTAATTGGTATTCCCCATTCTATTTCCTTCTAATTTGTTACTTCATGCCCAACTGTCTTAATAGTCGAGCCATTCATGTGTTTGACACGCGCAGCGATTTCCTTGTGGCGTCCGTTAACCATTGGACGCGCTTGAGGGTTTCCAAGATAGCCACAAGTTCGTTTTACAACATCTACTGTTTTTGGGTCGTTATTGCCACAGTTGGGACAAGCAAAACCTCTCTCAGTCGGTTCAAAATCCCCTTCAAAATCACACTTGTAGCAGCGATCAATCGGAGTATTGGTCCCTAGATAGCCAACACGGTCATAGGCATAGTCCCAGACAGCTTCCAGGGCCTTAGGATTTTGCTGAAGAACTGGATACTCACAATAGTGAATAAAGCCACCTGATGCACCTGCTTCTGGATAGACTTTCTCAAAGTCTAGTTTTTCAAACGGTGTTGGATTTTTACGGACATCATAGTGGAAAGAGTTGGTGTAGTATTCCTTATCTGTAATATCAGGAATGGAACCAAACTTCTCTGTATCTAGTCGACAGAAACGGTCTGTCAAACTTTCAGATGGTGTTGAGTAGATAGAGAAATGATAGCCATATTGGTCGGACCACTCTTCTACACGGCGTTTCATATCGCGAATGATGTCTAGCGTGAATTCCTTGGCTTCTGGATTGCTTTCCCAGCTATTGCCAAAGAAGACCGTCGCTACTTCATACAAACCGATATAGCCCAACGAAACTGTCGCTCGCCGATTCTTAAAGAGCTGGTCAACACTTTCTTCTTTCCGAGACGGCGACCGAAGGCTCCATACTGATAAAGGATAGGAGCATTTGCTGGTGTTGCTTCCTTGGTTCGTTCGACACGGTAAACCAGAGCATCTTCTGCGATGTTCATACGCTCATTGAAAATTTCCCAGAACTTATTCAGATCCCCTTCAGACTCGAGGGCGATACGAGGCAGATTGACTGTCACAACACCTAGATTCATTCGGCCTGAATTGACCTCAACACCATTTTCATCTTTCCATCCTTGGAGGAAAGAACGGCATCCCATAGGAACCTTGAAAGAGCCAGTCAGTTCGATAATCTTATCGTAGGACAAAACATCAGGGTACATCCGCTTGGTTGCACACTCGAGGGCCAACTGTTTGATATCGTAGTTAGGTGAACCTTCCTCTAAATTGAGTCCTCTTTTCAGCGTAAAGATGAGTTTAGGGAAGATGGCTGTACGGTGTTCTGAACCAAGTCCCTTGATACGAATAGTCAAGATAGCTTTTTGAATTTCCCGCTCAAAACGACTAGTTCCTAAGCCAAAACCTAGCGAAGTAAAAGGTGTTTGTCCATTTGAGGTGAAGAGGGTGTTGATTTCATACTCAAGAGATTGCATGGCATCGTAGATATCTTTCTGCGTTTTCTTCCATGCGTAATCTTCCCGTTTTTCAGGCAACACCCATTCTTCCGCATCCTTGAGATGTTTTTGGTAATTTTTCTCTGCATACGGAGCCAAGACTTCATCGATACGGTCAGCTGAACAGCCCCCGTACTGACTAGAAGCGACGTTGGCGATGATTTGTGAAATTTGCGCCGTCGCAGTCTGGATAGACTTGGGACTCTCTACCTCTGCATTACAATCTTAAAACCATTTTCCAACATGCCTTTAAAATCAATCAAACAGCAGTTGGTCATCGGCGTATAGGGGCTGTAGTCCAAATCGTGATAATGGATATCCCCTTTTTGGTGAGCATTGGCTACGTGCTTAGGAAGCATTTGCAGTCCGATTGATTTCCCCACAATCCCTGCTGTCAAATCACGCTGGGTATTAAAGACATCACTGTCTTTATTGGCATTTTCATTGACAACTGCCTGGTCTTTATTGAGAAGTTTATGAATGCTAAAGTTGATATCTGTCGCTTTTGAGCGCTCAAAATCTCTTTGTGTCCGATAAGTGATATACTCCTCAGCTAGCGCATATTCTTTGGCTTCAAGGAGTTCATGTTCTACGATATTTTGAATCTCGTAAATCTTGACACCTTGAGGGAAACGACTGTGAATTTCCGCAACAATACGCTCAAGCAGCCCATTTAGACGTTTTTCGACCAAGGGTGTCACATCCATGACTTTGTCAGCCGCCTTGTGGAGCGCTTTGTCAATCTTGTCTATATCAAACACTACACGTCTACCATCTCGTTTTTCAACGAACAAAGTGGGAACGGTTGCAAGCTTTTCTTCCAATACAATCATATCCAGGCTCTTTTCTATTTTACTTCTTAAGTGATATTATACCACTCTAAAAGAAAAAAATCAATATCTTGTGTCAAAAATTACTTAAAATTTTTTAAAAATTCCACAAGATATTGATTGATTTATTCTAATTTGTAAATTTTGAATTCCTTGTAATCACCCTGAAGCGGCTGATAATTTTCAGCGAGTAGCTGCTCAACTTCTGTCCAAAGAGTTACTTTTTGTATTTACGACAATCATGGTCGGCTGATTATCTCGTAAGTCATTGACCAACTTAGTACGATTTTCAGCAAGCCCCATATGTAAGATCGGTGATAACAATTGACTAGCTGATAGACGTTCACTAGACTGGTAAGAACCGGACTGGTTATCCCAAACATAAATTTTATCAGTTGCTTGCGTTTGGCTTTTTATACTAGTCTCAATACGAGCGCGTTCTTGATATTGTTCCACATGGATTACATAGCGTGACACGAATGGTGATACCAATAAATAAGTCATTGCAAGAATTGGTAAGTACCCAGTTCTTGTCAAATAACGACTCCACATTGAGGAGATATCTGCATATCTTGTAAGCCGACTGGAATTGTCAACATCTTGTACACGTAATGTTGTTAATACTAGGATAACTATAAAAGGAAGAAGAGATACTAGACGACTTCCATGAATTGGTTCCGTAGAAAAAAAGAATCAACGTCAACTCTAGGAGTAAACCCAATAGTGAAAAATATGGATAGTATGTACTGATCTAGAGGTTTTGGTGAAAAAGACTCATAAATAGGAAGGATAATCCTCCTAGTCCAATTATCAGCAAGCCATAAAAAGGTAAATTATCTACCAGGATAGAATTTGAGATAAAATTCAAAACTATCTATTGGATAGAGAATCTGACTAATAGCACTCCCAAAAACTTCCTTGTAAACCGTGTAGTAACCAATTGGATAAAAACAGAAGTGAAAAATCTAGCCCAATTGCTAAAAAGCTGGTAAAAACCACGAGCAAAATAGCGACGAACAAGATTAAATGCCAAGAGGTAAAGAATAAAACTAGACTATATAAAATCGTAGTAAGAGGCACTAGGAAAAAGGCCAAGGAAAGACTCATACCTATACGCAAAAAACCTTTATCACTATCGGGCTCTGCCAGATAATGTGTCACTAGATCTAAAGAATAAAATAAAAAAGGAAGTGCAAGGATGGTCGCGTAACCTCCACCAAAACTGAGAGCTCCTGCCAGAAGATAGAACACAGTCAATGCTTGCGTGGATTGGTCATTCTGTTCTGTCAAAGCATAGCCAGATCGAAATAGAAAAACTCCTGCTCCTAGCAAGGCTAACCAATTAAAAACTGCAAATAAAATACTGCCTTTAGTTATAGACAACAAGAAATAATAGAGCAAACCACTAGTCCCATAAAAGGCTGTATAGATTTCACCACCTTGATTCATGGCCCAAAGCAGCATAGAAGTCCTGAACCTGCTCTAAACTAGTTAAACCAAGAAAGAACGGAACCACTGCTGATACTAATACTACTAATGTACTCCATATTAAAATTCTGAAAAAGGCAGACCTGCTTGTTGTGACTCTTCAAACTCTTCTTGATTATCTCTTCCAACCCCTCTTGACTTCTAGTCCATGATGGAGTTGATTCATCCTCTATTCTACCGTAAACACTCATACACTCTCTCCTATTTTATGATATGTTCTAGTATATCAAAAAGTCAAGTCCTTGTCAGCCTGCGGCGAACGTTTGTTTAATCTTTCACATATCTGAGAATAGCGTTCAATCTCATAAAAAAACGGTGAAAAAGAGGTCTTTTTATAATCATACAAAAAATTTTTCTTCTACTGATATCATCTCTTCTCCTTTTCTCTTTTATTCGAAAAAAAGAGAAGCAATCTATCAAAAAACTGAATTCCCTAAAAAGAGAATTCAGCGTTTTGTTTTAATCAGCTTTCTTTTTCTAAATTTTTGAAATACTTCGATTTTTACCTTCTAGATACACCATCAAAATGGAGATATCTGCTGGATTTACTCCAGAGATACGGCTAGCTTGACCAATGGTTTCTGGATTGATGAGTTTGAACTTCTGACGAGCTTCAGTCGCGATAGAATCAATATCATCCCAGTCAATGTTGGCTGGAATACGTTTTTCTTCCATGCGTTTCATCTTGGCAACCTGATCCATGGCTTTTGAGATGTAACCTTCGTACTTGATTTCTGTCTCAATCAATTCGATAATCTTGTCATCCAAGTCCTCTGCAGCAGGTCCGATAAAGGCCACCACATCTTGGTAAGACACTTCTGGGCGACGAAGGAATTCCTTGGCTGTCACTGCATCTGTCAACGGCTTGAAGCCCATCGCTTCAACCTTGGCGTTGGTTTCCTTGACTGGCTTGAGTTTGATGCTATCTAAACGCTTCATTTCATTGTCAAATTGGTTTTTCTTAATCTCAAATCGAGCCCAACGTTCATCATCCACAAGACCAATCTCGCGTCCCATCTCAGTCAAGCGCATATCGGCATTATCATGACGGAGAATGAGGCGATATTCAGCACGACTGGTCAAGAGCCGGTAAGGTTCAATGGTTCCCTTGGTCACCAAGTCATCAATCATGACCCCGATATAACCGTCACTGCGCTTCAAAATCAACTCAGGCTTGCCTTGGATTTTCAGAGCCGCATTGATACCTGCGATAATCCCTTGGCCTGCTGCCTCTTCGTAACCAGATGTACCATTTGTCTGGCCAGCTGTGAAAAGTCCTGAGATTTTTCTTGGTTTCCAGAGTCGCACGCAACTGATGAGGGCAAGACCATGTCGTACTCAATGGCATATCCAGTACGCATCATCTCTGCATTTTCCAATCCCTTTGATAGAATGAACCAGATCACGCTGGACATCCTCAGGAAGACTTGTTGAAAGTCCCTGAACATAAACTTCTTCTGTATTACGACCTTCTGGTTCAAGGAAGAGTTGGTGGCGTTCCTTGTCTGCAAAACGCACAATCTTGTCCTCAATCGATGGGCAGTAGCGAGGTCCTACTCCCTTAACCACACCTGTAAACATAGGCGCGCGGTGGAGGTTATTTTGGATAATCTCATGACTGGTACCATTGGTATAGGTCAACCAGCACGGCACTTGGTCTTTGACATAATCCTCATCACGTGAAGTGTATGAGAAGTGATTTGGCGTTTCATCTCCTGGCTGGATTTCTGTCACATCATAGTTGATAGAAGAAGCCTTGACGCGCGGAGGAGTTCCTGTCTTGAAACGACCAATTTCGAGCCCAAGTTCCTTGAGATTGTCAGCTAGGTTTATAGAAGCTAGGCTGTGGTTTGGCCCTGATGAGTACTTGAGATCTCCGATGATAATTTCCCCACGAAGGGCTGTCCCTGTAGTCACGATAACAGCCTTAGCAGCATATTCTTGATGGGTAGCTGTACGAACACCGACAACCTTGCCATCTTCCACCAAAATCTCATCAATCATGGTTTGACGAAGGGTTAGATTTTCTTGATTTTCAACCGTCTTGCGCATTTCCTTAGAGTAAAGTTCCTTATCAGCCTGCGCACGAAGGGCACGGACAGCTGGTCCCTTCCCAGTGTTGAGCATCTTCATCTGGATGTAACTCTTGTCAATGGTCTTGGCCATTTCACCACCAAGAGCATCGACTTCACGCACAACAATCCCTTTAGCGGAACCACCAATAGACGGATTACATGGCATAAAAGCCAGCATTTCAATGTTGATGGTCGCAAGCAAGACCTTACAACCCATACGGCTCGCAGCTAGGGAAGCTTCAACCCCCGCATGTCCCGCACCGATTACAATGATATCGTATTCTTCTGTAAAATTATAAGTCATCTCTTAACCTTTCAAAAATTTCTCGTAAATAAGGAACTATCTTCTCCTCCTCTAGAGCTTGATCCATAGTAACCCATTTAAAGTGTGTATGCTCTTCAGGATCTAATCTGATAATGGGCTTCTCCCCAACCCACTCTGCTTTATAAACTAAGCGAGTAAAGACAGTATCCTTAGAGGTATCCAGTTGACTATCTTCGTGAAGAAGTTTGAGCGAACTGCTATCTAGCCTAACTCCCGCTTCTTCAACACATTCTCTAAGAGCTCCATCTCGCGGAAGTTCACCCTTTTCAACCCCTCCACCAGGAATATCCCAGTAAGTTGGATAAACGTTGGGTTGTCCTCTTTTAATTTCCGAACGCTGAATAAGCAAATAATCACCACCACTATGAACAAGTACATGGGCAATAAGCTTAACCATCATTTTCTCTCCTATTCCTCAAGATGAATGTGTCTTAGTTGACCGTCCCAATCTGGCAGGGCTGTTTTTAAAAAGGCTGGAACTAGCTGGATATTCTGGAGTTCATCCAAATCAATCCACTCACAGGGCTGCCTTTTCTCATCTTCCTGCATGGTCAATGGGGCATCCTCAAGCAAGTTCACCAGATAATGAAACTCGATGTTGTGATAGGAAACACCGTCCTGTTCAAAACGATTTTCAACCACAAAAGCTAGCTGCCCAGCTTGAGCTTTGACACCCAGTTCTTCCTTCACTTCACGGACTACCGCGTCTTCCGTTCTTTCATTGACTTGAATCGCACCGCCAATAGTGTAATACTTGCCCTTGTCTTTGGTGACTAGAAGCTTGCGATTTTGGACAATCAAGGCTGTCGCCCGAACACCAAAAACAGTATTTCCTACTTTTGTCCGAAAGTCTTGTTGAGTCATTTTTGCCCTTTCCTTAAACGACACAAAAACAGTCAAAACTCGTAAGAAGTGCAGGACAAAAAAGCCTGCAACATCCATGAGCTTTGACCATCATTTCTATTGCTGTTATTATTGTAGCAAAATGAGAAAATTTGTCAATCTATATGTACTGACAAACCTGTCCGTCGCGGTAGGCATTGTCAATCAAACCACCACCGAGACACTCTTCACCGTCGTAAAAGACAACTGCTTGTCCTGGTGTAATGGCGCGTTGTGGCTCCGCAAAGATGACCTCTGCCTTGTCTCCTTTGACATGTACTGTCACCTTAGAGTCAGGCTGACGATAGCGGAATTTAGCCGTGCATTCTAGCGTAAATTCCTCTGGCATCTCACGAGTAAAGTGGACTTGACTAGCCTCTAAGCTGGTTGACATAAGCGAATCATGGTAGAATCCTTGGCCTACATAGAGGATGTTTTGGCTCAGGTCTTTGCCGACAACAAACCAAGGAGCATTGTCACCACCGTGTTGCCCACCGATACCGAGTCCGCCACGCTGACCAATCGTATAGTACATAAGGCCTGCATGCTCACCCATATCGCGACCATCCACAGTCATCATACGACCAGGTTGAGCTGGTAGGTAGTTGCTGAGAAATTCTTTAAAGTTCTTTTTCTCCGATAAAGCAAATCCCTGTCGAGTCTTTCTTCTTAGCAGTCGCAAGACCTGCTTCTTCTGCTAGTCTGCGAACTTCAGGCTTTTCCAAATGTCCCAATGGGAACATGGTTTTTTGTAGTTGTTCTTGCGAAAGTTGACTGAGGAAATAGGTCTGATCTTTGCCATTGTCCACGCCACGAAGCATGTGAACGATGCCATCCTCATCACGCGCCACTCGGGCATAGTGCCCAGTCGCTACATAGTCTGCTCCCAAGGTCATGGCATAGTCCAAAAAGGCCTTGAACTTGATTTCCTTGTTACACATAACGTCTGGATTTGGCGTGCGTCCTGCACGGTATTCCGCTAGGAAATACTCAAAAACGCGGTCCCAGTACTCTTTTTCAAAATTGACAGAGTAGTAAGGAATGCCAATCTGGTCTGCCACCGCAGCCACATCCTTGTAATCTTCGGTCGCCGTACAGACGCCGTTTTCATCTGTGTCATCCCAGTTCTTCATGAAGATACCGATCACATCGTAGCCCTGCTCCTTGAGCAAGAGAGCCGTCACCGACGAATCAACACCACCACTCATCCCCACAACAACACGTGTTTTAGAGTTATCACTCATGGTAAGTCTCCCATCTATTCGTTTATTCATACCCTTCAAAATTCTATTAATTATGACTTTCAATAGAATTTCTTCGAGTATAGTCTTTCGTTTGCTTTTGGAGTAAAATGGTCTGGAGACCATTTTAGCCTATCATCTTAAAATGAAAATATGATAGGCAACGAGTCGCAGGCATAACTTGAGTTCGCTCAATCAGTCTGGGGAGACTGATTGAGGTTATAAATCAGACAAGCTCAGCTTGCATCTCATTTCGAGTTAACGACGTAATAAAAGATAAACGAAATGACTAGTTCACGATTGAAGGTCGTGTTTGCTTCACGATTGAAGGTCGTTTGAGCAGTTTTCATTATAACATGCTTAGATAGAGAAGACAAGGAAGAGACTGACAATCTATCACCCTCTTCTGTAAATACATGAAGATAAGAATACAAAAGAAATCAATTCATACCTAAATCTCTATTCTCTTTATAAACTTATTTTTTTAAAAATCAACTAAAAAAATGATATACTGTAATAAGGAGGAATGCGACATGATTCCATACATACACCATCATCCATGTGCGTAGGACTAATGTGAACAACTACAAAGATATTCTAAAAATCAAAAAAATACTATTTTTTTATTATTACACTTATTGCAGGTATTGGACTTTTTGACAGGTTTGGTCATTCATCAAGAAAAAGATCCAAGCAGAGAGAGGAGTGTTGCTCTCGTCAAACCATCAAAAAGATCATCAAGATGTTGAACAAGTAAAAAAACGCTATTAAAAAAACTTTCGATATCGATTCTGAAACCTTTATAGAGGATTGGAAAAAAATCCAAGAATTGAAACCAACTACTGATGAAGGCAAAAAGACACTAGCAAACTTTCTTACTGCTACAGCCGATAAAGTCACAAATCACTATAGTGAAAAAAAGCTTTGAAATTAGATATAAAGGATTCTGATAGCCAGTTTCAAGATAAACAAACACTTGAGACAGCCATCACTTCCTTGCAAAAAAATAATAGACATCATTAAAAAAACATTAATTCTGACAGCGATCAAACTGCTCTTGAAGAAAAGATAAAACCAATTCAAGAACTAATCTCTAAATTCCAAAAACAAGTTGAAGTCTTGACCAAAAAAGAAGAAGAAAAAACTACCCAAACAGAAACGACTACTAGAGATGCCGGACTAGAAGCCAGCCGTTCAGAAGATAGTAGCTATATTCAAAGCTATCCAGAAACAAATGGAAGCATATCTAATTCCCAAGCGCCTGCAACGAATCAATACTCAACTGATAGTGCTAGCAGTGGAGGAGATAATAGCGCTAATACAGGAGGTCAAACTGCTGATTCTTCAGGTTCTCAATCAGAGTCTAATAGTGATACAACCAGTTCGTCTAACTAATAATCTAGATGGCGAAATCCCATAAACTTGTAAGCCCTCAATACCAATGTTTATAATGGTCTCTCATCAAATGCAAGCACACAAAAAGAGCCGTACAAGGCTCTTTTTAGGAGCTCTATGATATTTGTAGTAGGTAAATTCCTATAGATATTATGGAGCCAATTATTGATAAAAAAACTTTAGTCATCTTTCGTCTCTATAAAAAAATATTTTCTATACACTCTTGATAATACCAAAATTAATGCCAATATCATACCAAGAGCTATAATAATAGAATTTATTAGATTTATTTTAGTATATCCAATCACTAGTCCAATAATTGGACTAGTAGACATGCTTAGATATAATAAAAAAATGATAAAAAAATGAATTTCACCAATTCCAGCAAAAAAATGTTTCATTTTAAATATCCCAATTTTACCTTTCATCTTAATAATCTACTAACAAACTCTATTGACTTCTCTTTTTGAAAAAAATCTTGATAGCAAATTTGCTCCACTTAATGCCACTAAGATTTCAATGGGCAAAAAAATAGTAATCCCATATCAAATGAGAAATTAGCAATGATAGAAATAGTATACAATCAATATAACTATTCTTAAAATATTCTGTAATTACATAATACAGAAATGCCACAACCACTGAAATTAAAAACAACCATCATAATACTATTATCCTGTCCTTCTCACTAACTCTATTTCCAAAAATTTCATTTTTGGGGGACTTAGTAATGAAATTACAATTAACAAAACACCTAAAATAAATAAAAATATTTCCCAAAAATTGAGTTTCAGTTTTTTTAAAAAAAGGTATATGATACATATTTTGAGTCATTGTCAATCAGAATGTCCTTTTATCTGTCAATAATCCTAGAAAATCTTGTCGTTTCAAGTTTGAGAAATGTTTGGTAAAGAGACTTCCCTTTTGAAGTCCATCATCTCTAACCTGCAAATAATAGCTCTGTTAGCTTGTTTTAATTGTCAAAAAATCGCCAAATACAAAAGCTCTTTCCCAGTTGCGAATCTCAAATTCTTTCATCTCTGATTTTGGAATGCAGATAAGTCCTTGCCGCAAATCGCGATGATGCTCATTTGTAAAAGTCATCCCATTTCCAAGATTTCTTATCAGTAGTTCATCTGGAGTCACCATCACCAGCGCTATTTTAGTTAAGAAAATTTCAACTGTTGGTGGTAAAATCGCCAAATTAAACCAAGGGTGTAGGTAGCGATAAGCTAAGAAATAATGAGGTTCCTCACCCAATCCTAGTTGTTTATATAAGGTCTTGACTTCACTATCTAACCTCGCTTCAAAAGACACATCTGAATGCTCTTCTTCCTTCTTCTGATTAAAATGACGCATCCAGACTAGGAAAACTATAAAGACTATGGTAAATATTCCTGATAAGATATATTTTAAATTGTAGTTCATCACTTAACCTCCTGATTCACTACTCCACCTAAAGAAGAGGCCTATTTATTTTTGAAAATAGTTCCATCACAACTTTAAATAAGACTGGTGTCATTAAAATTAGGATAATTCCTATCACAAATATCATGACTACTCGAAAAAGCTCCTTATTTTTTTAAACATTTTTTTCCACCCCTTTTTCTAGTTACATCATAATTCTCGACTAAATACAAAGTTAAGAATACCGTTTTTGGTAGCGTTTACACAACTCGTTTCACTTATATTATAAATCAACATATATAACCTGTCAAGCAATTTAAGTAATAATCTAGATATTTTTAAAAAGAAGAATTATAGTTATATTTTTGTGTATGAAAAAGATAGCTTCTGCTATCCTTATACATTCTCTGACTACTTATCCATCAGATATTGTTCTACCTTGAGTGCCATAATTTCATTATTTTCAATTAGATAGAGCACCTTAGCTTTCATATAATAGTCCTTAGCAACAGAGATATCAAGATCCTCTGTTACATTTCCCAACAAACAATATAAATCTGCTAGCCTAAAGCTACTATGATACTTGTTACAAAATTCAATCATCTCCAATAATAGCGCTCTGGACTTATCCATATCCTCCTGTTTCCAAAGGTGGTAACAATAATTGTATTTTATTTTGATATACAACTCAATTTGTTCACGCACATTGGTATCGATTTTTGAAAGAGCTACGGAAACCTGATCATATAATTGCTCAAATTTCTCCTTGTTCTCATCATAGCCTAAGAAAATCAGCAGAGTATTCAAAATATACAAGTAGTCTACTTTATCAATACTAATCCTACTGAGGATATCCTCTATTTTTGAAATAGCTAGTTTTAATTGATGTTCACATTGATAGGTTAGAATGGCATCTATCCAGTCCAGATAAATCTTTTCATCAAAAGATAAAGAAGTCTGTTGCTTTCTTTCTCCCTCAAAAGCATATTTCAAAGAGACATAATCTTGATTTTCCAACAATGTTTCAGACAACCTCTTGAAAGCAGACAAGCCTAGAAACTCTTTCGAAATTTCTCCTGAAAAGAAATAGTCCATATTTAAGCCCATTTTTTCAGATAATTTATATAACAAATCTGCTCCTGGCATATATTTGCCTTGTTCCATTCGACTTATCTGAGTTTGTTGGCAAATTCCTTCTGCCAACTCTTTTTGCGACCAGCCCAGCTCTTTTCGCTTATTTTTTAATCTTGTTGCTAATAATGCATGCATGCTAACCACCACTATTTATATTCTATAAAAACATTATACTATTTTTTTTGAGAAGATTATGTCATATTGTCTACAAAGGAGTTAACAGGCTTCTCAAAATATAAAAAAAGAGCCATTCAAAAGCTCTTTCCCTATTTCTTAATACCAACCGTTGTTAAGCCAGAAGTTCTTAGCAGCTGTCCATGAACCGTAACGTCCTGCAACGTAGGCATCTGCTACACGTTCTTGGTTTTCAGCTGAGTAGTCACCGTTCAAGTATGAATCTGTCAATTGGTAACGTCCGATGTAACGTCCGTTTGTAGCTGTGTAGCTACCGCCTGATTCTTTTTGAGCGATCCATTCTTTCGCTTCTGCTTCAGATCCGCTTACAGTTGCTGCTGGAGCTGAGTAGCTTTTCTCTCTGTTGCAGGTGCTGGAGCTGGAGCTTCGTAAGTTTCTTCATACTGGAGTTTCTTCTACAATCAGTTTCAGCAGCTGCTGGAGTTTGCTTCAACTTTTGCTGCTGCAGGAGCTGTCTGTTGAAGTCTTGAGCTGCTGGAGCTTCACCATCGATAACTAAATACTTGGTCAACATAGATGAGGTCAACGTTTTTAATGTTGTTCAATTTAGCCAATTTATCAACTGTTGTGTTGTAAGTTTCAGCAATTTCTGAGAGAGTATCTCCAGCTTTGACTGTGTAAGTTTTTGATTCTTGTGCAAAAGTTAATGATGGTGCTAGGAAAGCAAGTACAACTGCAAATCCTGCAAAGTTTAGATTTAATGTTTAATTTCATTTAAAAAGTTCTCCTTCTTTTCTTATACTACCATGATACCTTTCTAAATGTTACTATTTGTTAACGAATTTTGTGTAGAAATGTTACAGAAACTGTGATTTTATTTACCTGAAAAAGAGCCTTTTTTTGTTACAAAAACCCTTAGTATTAAAGGTTTTTATGCTATTTTTATATTTTCAGAATGTAAATAAGCACTTGCATCAATCTTTGATATAATAGAAGTAAGAATCTTTTTTTAAGGGGAAACAGATGCAATCACTTCGTTTTCAATCTGTCTTTGATATCATTGGACCAGTCATGATTGGGCCGTCTAGTAGTCACACGGCAGGAGCTGTTCGTATCGGTAAAATCGTTTCATCTATCTTTGATGATACTCCAACCGAAGTAGAATTCCAGCTTTTTAACTCTTTTGCAAAAACCTATCGTGGACACGGGACAGACCTTGCCCTTGTAGCTGGTATTTTGGGAATGGATACGGATGACCCTGAAATTCCAAATAGTTTAGAAATTGCCCACAAGCGTGGCATTAAAATCGTGTGGACCATCCAAAAGGACAGTAATGCTCCCCACCCAAATACTACGAAAATCACAGTGAAAAATGAGCGCAAAACTATCAGTGTTACCGGAATTTCAATCGGTGGCGGAAATATCCAGGTGACAGAACTCAATGGTTTTGCGGTATCCCTCAACATGAATACACCTACTATTATCATCGTTCATCAGGATGTCCCAGGTATGATTGCTCATGTGACTGAAGCTCTTTCTCGCTTTGGCATCAACATCGCCCAAATGAATGTAACTCGAGAAAAAGCTGGCGAGAAAGCAATCATGATTATCGAAGTTGATAGTCGCAACTGTGAAGAATCTATCGAAGAAATTCGGAAAATTCCTCATTTGCACAATGTCAATTTCTTTCAATAGGAGAAAATATGTTTTACTCTATCAAAGAACTAGTCGAACAAGCTGAACTAGATTTTCAAGGTAATGTTGCTGAGCTCATGATTACTACTGAATATGAGCTAACTGGTCGCGAGCGAGAAGAAGTTCTCCTCCTCATGGAGCGTAACCTTGAAGTCATGAAAGCTTCCGTCGAGCTTGGTCTCAGCGAAAAGAAATCTCGTAGCGGTTTGACTGGTGGTGATGCAGCTAAGCTCGACCACTACATCAAAAAAGGAAAAACCTTTATCAGACTTCACTGTCTTGTCTGCCGCCCGTAACGCCATTGCCGTTAATGAGCACAATGCCAAGATGGGCCTTGTGTGTGCGACGCCAACCGCAGGTAGCGCAGGTTGTCTTCCCGCAGTTCTCACATCTGCTATTCAAAAGTTAGATTTAACGCATGAACAACAACTAGATTTTCTCTTTGCTGCTGGTGCTTTTGGGCTCGTCATTGCCAATAACGCTTCTATCTCGGGAGCTGAAGGAGGCTGTCAAGCCGAAGTTGGATCTGCCTCTGCCATGAGCGCTGCTGCCCTAACTCTAGCTGCAGGTGGAACTCCTTATCAAGCGAGTCAGGCTATCGCCTTCGTTATCAAAAACATGCTTGGTCTTATCTGCGATCCCGTTGCAGGTTTGGTTGAAGTTCCATGTGTCAAGCGTAATGCTATGGGAGCAAGTTTCGCCTTCATCGCAGCCGATATGGCCTTAGCTGGTATCGAATCAAAAATCCCAGTTGATGAAGTCATTGATGCCATGTACCAAGTAGGTTCTAGTCTTCCAACTGCCTTCCGTGAAACTGCCGAAGGTGGTCTCGCTGCCACACCGACAGGCCGTCGCCTTCAAAAAGAAATCTTCGGCGAATAATTTCAAGATTACTAGGAGAATCAATGTCATCCCTATCAGCCATCTTTTTCGACTTAGATGGAACCCTTGTGGACAGCTCTATCGGTATTCACAATGGCTTCACCTATACTTTTGAACAGTTGGGAGTCCCTAGTCCAGACGCAAAAACCATCCGTGGTTTTATGGGACCTCCTTTGGAAACTAGTTTCGCTAGTTGCCTCCCAGAAGATCAGATTGAGTCAGCAATCCAGCTTTATCGTTCCTACTATAAGGAAAAAGGAGTCTACGAAGCTCAGCTCTTTCCACAAATCAAGGAACTACTCACTGAACTAGCTCAACAATATCCTCTCTATATCACAACAACCAAAAATACCCCGACAGCAGTCCATATGACAAGCAACTTTGAAATCGATCATTTCTTTGACGGCATCTATGGTTCAAGTCCTCAGGCTTTACACAAAGCAGATGTCATTCGCCAAGCTCTGCAAACTCATGACCTAGCCCCAGATAGGGTTGTCATTATTGGAGATACCAAATATGACATAATCGGAGCCCAGGAAACAGGGATTAAAAAACTAGCGGTAACGTGGGGATTTGGCGACGAAAAGGAGCTCATGACCTATCAACCTGACTGGGTCGCTCATCAGCCAACCGACATTTTACGTCAACTACAATAGACTAAAACAAAAGCACTCCAATTAATTGGAGTGCTTTTTAACTTGTTGTTTAATAAAATACAAGACATGTAAAACTAGAATCTTTTAGTTCTTGTCAGATTCTTCAAATGGTGTCACTTCAATGACTTCTTCGACATTAACTGCTTGAGGCTCACTATAGTTTACTACTTCAGTTTCTTTTGTTGGCATAGCGTGCAAGATTAAAAGAGCAATCCCTCCCATTGGGGCGAAGCGAAGGAAGATAAAGGCCCAGTGGAATCCAGCATCACGCAAACGACGAACTGACAAAGCTAGAGTTGGCACTAAGATTGCTAGGAAGAAAATTACATAACAAATGACAACTAAACCTAAAAATATGAAAGTAGCTTCGCTCACTGTTTCGCCTACTGAAGCCATCACGACACTAAGAAATACAGTGTAGAAATAGATAATCCAGAAAGGAATAGAAAGGATAAAGTTTCCTAACCAAACCCACCAGTAATCCGAGCGCGTCGAACGACCAGTGAACTCTGCATAATTCTTAAAAAAATTCTTATACGCGTTAATCATATGATACTCCCAATTTTTATTTTATCAGTAGATACTAAACTGTACAATTATAGAACACTCCCAAATCTAGTAACAGACCTGGGAGTGTTAGTAAATTATTCAACAAGACTCAAGAAGTCCTATGTAAGATTGAAACATCTTCATTCTTGTAGCATTCTTCAGACAGTTGGACTTATAGTGTATCCTTTGTTGGCATAGCTAGGAGAACCATAAGAGCGACACCTCCAACCACTGGAATAAAGGTAACAAAGATGAGCGCCCAATGGAAACCAGCGTCGCGTAGACGACGAACTGTCAATGCAAGTCCAGGCAAGAGAAGTGCTAGCCCTATGACCATATAGATTATGGCAATTCCACCCAAAGCAATAAGAGCGCTCTCGTTTCGTAAATTAGCTAGAGCATTTCCGTATGCGAAGAAGAAAGGAATATAAAGAATCATATTTCCAAGCCAAACCCACCAGTATTCTGAACGTGTTGAACGGCCTGCAAAATCTACATAGCCTTTAAAGAAACTTTTATAAGCGTTAATCATAATAGACTCCCTATATATTTTTTATTTAGTATCATTTTATCACACATAGTCATTATTGACAAGTCTCTCCATAATTGAGAATAGATAAAACAACTACATAGGATAATACTCACATAAAAACTGCACTCTTTAAAAGAGTGCAGTTCATGTTAGTCAACATGTGTCGTTTCGTTAGCAAAGCTAATAATAGCTCTCTTCAATTCAGCACCCTGCATAGTACGGAACTCTTCAATCTTCTGATTGATCATTTCAAGAGGCATCACATTTACTTTACCAACAAAGATTTTGTCCATTACTTGGTTCTCAACTAACTCAGTAGACACAAGTAGCTCTTCATAAAGCTTTTCACCTGGGCGAATTCCTACTTCTACGATTGGGATTTCATTTTCAGTATGACCACTGAGTAGAACCATTTTCTTAGCCAAATCGTAAATGCGTACAGGGTACCCATATCAAGGATAAAGACCTCCCCATCCTTGGCATAAGCGCCCGCATGAATCACCAAACGACTAGCTTCTGGAATGGTCATAAAGTAACGAGTCATCCGGAAGTCCGTCACCGTTACAGGCCCACCTTCAGCAATCTGACGTTCAAAAACAGGAATCACACTACCACGACTACCGAGTACGTTACCGAAACGCACCGCACAATAGGTTGATTGGCTACGTTGGTTAAAACCTGTAACAATCAACTCAGCCACACGTTTAGTTGCTCCCATTACGTTTGGTGGATTAACTGCCTTATCAGTTGAAATCATAACCATTTTGGGCACTTTCGCTGCATCAACTGCCTTGGCAACATTGTATGTCCCAAGAATGTTATTTTTAAAGGCCTCTTTCGGATTACGCTCCATCATCGGAACATGTTTATGGGCTGCCGCATGGTAAACAATCGCTGGTTCATATTGTTCGAAAACTTGAAGCAAACGATCGTAATCTTGAATATCGGCGATGACAGGTACAAAGTCAATTTCCTGGAACTTACGAATCAATTCATGGTAAATCAGATAAATGGAGTTTTCTCCATGACCGAGCAAAATGACACGTTCAGGATTGAAACGACTAACTTGACGGCAGATTTCCGATCCAATTGAACCTCCGGCACCAGTCACCAAGATTGTTTTGCCAGTGATCTCAGAATCCAGACGTGATTCATCAAGCTGAATCTCTTTACGTCCCAACAGGTCCGTGATATCAATTTTCTGGAAACCACCTGCTTGAGGCTGAATCCCTTGCACAACTGACTCAATCATCGGCATCTTGAAGCATTTTACACCGATACGGTTACACATTTGCAGGATTCGTTCATATTCAGATGGATCTAAAGACGGAATCGCAACGATAACTTTTTCAACTCTGTAACGTTTAGCCAATTCTGGCAGATCATCATAAGAACCTAAAACAGGGATTTTCCCAAGCTTTTGTCCTTTTTTCTTTTCATCATTATCCAGATCCCAACTAGTTCAAGGTCACTAGTAGGATGTTGGTAGCTGTTCATAAAGAGCGCACCACCATCTCCGGCACCAATCAAGAAGGTACGACGGTGTTCTCCATCTCCATTTCCCTTTTTACGTCTTGAGTAAATCAACTGCCAAGTGATACGAGGAAGTAGAATCAAGAAAGTTGTTAATAGGATAAAGAGTACGATAAAGCGGACAGAAAAGAGCGGCAAGAAAGCATAGCAGATCACATAAGACAAGATACTACTGATACTCACTCCGATGAAAATCTTCATGTAGTCCGTGATTTTGCTATAGCGACTGATACTGGCATTGAGCCCCCAAAAACCAATCATAATTTGGTAGAAAAGGAAAGTCAAGGCCGTGTAAATCACGTAATCTGCAGGGGTTGGATTAATCAATCCATAGAACAGGATATAGGAAACAATGATTGATAAAACCATACTGGCAATATCAAAAAATCCCCAAAAAATTTGTTTCTGTTGTTTATTTAATACTTCAACCAGATCAATGACGTAATCTGTTATTTTTTTATTCATGTGAATGGTATCCTCCTACACAGAATCACATTTTATAGTAATCTTCAGATAAATTTTTAAAATCCAATTGGCTACAATTACTTGCTTTTTCTTAGAAGTTTCAAAAATATAAACTGTCGTACAAAGCCTGGGCAGAGGGCAACAACAACTTGGATTAAGACACTTTTCAGATATTCACCATAAGAAATCTGTCCACGCTCGTGCATTCTCTTTCGTGCTTGGCGATAGAGTTTGAGATAGCGAAGGCCACCACGACGTTCAAACATCCCTGCTCCCACTCGAACCTTACATAGAATCTGATCCACATTCCCAGTTCGAGCTCCTGCACTAATCATATTGAGCCAGAGGAGATCGTCTTCCATATAAAGGCCATCTTCGTAGTTGCCAGCCTTTAGAACCATCTTTCTTTTGAACATAACAGTCATATGATTAAAGGCACTTCTCATACGTTGGTAAACAATGATATCCTCATGCTTAATCGGTACACGACGGTAAGATACAATTTCATCAGGTTGGTCGATAAATTCTGCAATATGACCACCTAGCAGGTCCAAGTTTTCTTTTTCCATCAATTCGAACTGTTGTTCGAAACGGTCTTCGACAGCAATGTCATCTGTATCCATACGGGCAATGACGTCATATTGGCACTGTAAGACACCAAACTGAAGCGCCAAACCTAGACCACGATTTTGAACAAGTGGACAACGTTTGATTGGAATACTTGACTGTGCTTCCAATTTTTCCAAAACTTGATACAGTTCAGGTGTCAGTGGACCATCTTCGACAATGACCACTTCGCTAGGTTTGAGCGTTTGATGTAAGATACTCTCTACTGCCTCTTCAAGAAAGGCTGGATTTTTCTTTAACATAGACTGACATCAAGACGCTAAATTTACGATTTTCAGACACAGTACTTCTCCAATGTATAGATTTTCTTTCACTATTTTATCACAATTTTTCAGACTTTCCTATTTTTTTATTTGAATCCCAGAAAAAAACTATTAAATATATTGTCCTTCTTTACTATGATTTCTATCGGTTAAGTAACGGATAGCTTCGGGTCAACTTGACATCCATAGGAAAAAACTTTAAAATAAGCTGTTATCAAAATCAGCTTATTGGGGTCCACATGAAAAAACGATCACTCTTTTTTATTCTAGGAATTATCTTGATTGGAGCGGTCTTAAGAGCTCCTTTCACAGCTTTGCCAACTGTTTTGGGAGATATTGCCCAAGGTTTAGGCGTGGAAGTTAGTTCACTTGGTGTTTTGACAAGTCTCCCTCTCTTAATGTTTGCTCTCTTCTCCTCTTTTGCGACCCGTTTGGCTCAAAAAATTGGACTCGAGCACCTTTTCACCTATAGTCTTATCGTATTGACTGTAGGCTCCGTGGTTCGTATCTTTAATCTCCCATTACTTTACCTGGGAACCCTACTCATCGGAGCAAGCATCGCTATTTTCAACGTGCTTCTTCCTAGTGTCATTCAGGCCAACTACCCACAAAAGATTAGCTTCCTGACAACGATTTATGTGACGACTATGGGGATTGCCACTGCTCTTGCTTCCTATCTTTCGGTCCCCATTACTCAGGCAACATCATGGAAAGGCTTGATTCTCTGCTTATCCTTAGTCTGTTTACTAACCTTATTGGTCTGGTTCCCCAACCATGGTCACAATCATTTCATAGAAGGACATGAGAAAAAACAAGAGAAAGAGAATATCTTAAAAAGCAAGCAAGTTTGGGCTATTATTATTTTTGGTGGGCTTCAGTCTTTACTCTTCTATACCTGCATGACCTGGTTACCAACCATGACCATCAGTGCCGGACTATCTCATACAGACGCTGGCCTACTGGCTTCAATCTTCTCACTAATTAGCATCCCCTTCTCGATGACTATTCCGAGTTTAACGACTCGTTTGTCCAATCGTCACCGTCAAATCATGCTGACAGTCATCTCTATCGCTGGATTGCTTGGAATTGCCATGCTCTTATACCCGAGCATCAGTTTCCTCTACTGGTTAGTAGCGCATCTCTTGATTGGTACTGCCTGTAGCGCTCTTTTCCCTTATCTCATGGTTTGCTTCTCCATCAAAACAAGCTCACCTGAAAAGACGGCCCAATTGTCTGGACTTGCCCAGACTGGTGGCTACATTTTGGCAGCCATCGGCCCTACCTTGTTTGGTTATAGTTTTGACATGTTCCAATCTTGGGTCCCTGCTGTTTTGGCCCTCCTCGTCATTGATATCATCATGACAATCTCCCTCTTTATGGTGGATCGAGCTGATAAAATCCTTTAAAAGGTTGAAATTCAACCCAACGAGAAATACTTTTCAAGCCAGACGGATGTCTGGTTTTTTTGGATCTTCAGAACATTTTAAAAAGTATAGATTTACCAAGTATACTACTGTTCCTACGCGCAAAAATGGTATAATAAAGCTAGGAAAACTCCGGTTACAATTTATTAAGAGTAGTACTATTTGGGTACATAAAAGGTTATTACTTTGGGAATTGATAGTTGATGCGATGCTAGAGTAGAAATTATAAACGTGTACATTTATGATTATTTTAACACCATTAAGAAATTTTGATTGGATAAAAAACCTCGATTAACCAAGGACCATCGAATCATTTAAGGAGAAATTTGTATGCTAGCAAAAGCAGGGGACGTCTATTGTGTTTACAATACCCATCTAAAAAAATACATAGCTTGTCAGATAACCAAGATAGAAGAGGGGGAGAAAAAGCAGCAGGCTGTCCTACTGTCATTAGACTGGTCAGGAGATCAACCTCTTAGAGAAGAAGAGCTAGCTTCTTTGAAGCCACTGTACATTGATTTTATGTACTGGGAAAGAAACTTACATCTTAGTAATGTTGATATTCATGTACCGTCACATTATATTTTTATTGGTAATACAACACCATTAACAACCGAAAGCACAAACACATATGCTATGTTTTGGGGGAATGGTTACGATATTTATAGGCAACTGAAATGGCAAGAAATCTCAAAAGAAAAAAGAGATTTATTTAAGAAAGCAGATAAAAGCAAGGAAAAGGTTTCATTTGCAGGAAATGAGTATCGTATTTCTAAACACAATATCAATGACGAGTGGACGCCTTTTGAAGACGCATTAGAATTAAAAGTCTTTCCTTGCTTATCTAAGTTGGCATTAACTAAATGGCACAAAAATATATATGAGTATTTGCAGTCGACTCCTTTTATTACAGAACTAGTTCTTGAAAAGCATGGACAAACAAAACTGGATTTCTAAGACATCCATACATCGACTTTCCATTGATTTGACAGGTGTAGAGGAACTTGTATTGAATGATGATCTGGAGGAGCTAGTCTTATTAGGAGACATGAGCGACAATTGTCAGATACTTGTAAAGGATCATGGAGCCAGCTTACGATTACAACTTGATAGTTCTCTGCCTAAGGTACTGGGATTAAAAGATTTAGGAGCCATCCATTGTTCTAACATCCTTGAAATAGACTTTGCACAAATCTTGAATAACTATCCAAAGCTTAGGGAATTAAGATTGTGGGGAAAACCTGGTCATATTCTTAATTTCCACAAATTGTCAGAGTTAAAAGAGTTAGTCAATTTTTCAACTGTTGATTTGTTTGGCTTTACTGCAGAGGATATTCCCAAACCAGAAGATTTACCTCGATTAAGCATGTTTTGGATGAGCAGCTTACCAGAAGAGGCCGCTAAAGTAGCCAAAAAATATTATAAAAAACAGCAGGACAAGGGACTGAATCTTTGGATAACAAAACCGAGAAAAGCTGAATGGCTAGCCCAAAACCTAGACAATCCATTTCGCTCATGGGATGGACAAGAAAATATTTCAACCGCAAACGCAAAAAAAGCAGCCTCTCTATATAGAAAGACTAGAGCAAGTGTTATAAAGCTTCTAGAAAACCCCAACGAAGACACTATGAAACACATAGAAGTTCTCATAAGAGAGTATACTCAAGGTTTCAATAAAATGGACAAGCGTAACTGTTTTATTGAAACAATCGAGAGAGAGGATATCTATGATGCCCTGGTCGAGATCTTAGATTTACTACCTGAAGATTTAGGGATGGACAAAGAAAAATTTATAGAAATCTTTGATGAGCTAAAAGATTTTTAAATAAGAAGCCTTTCTAGTTCATTCTTGAAACGGAGATTATCATGACTAACTTTATACAAACTATCACTGTCGAAAATCGGCAGGTCGACAAAGAAAATTACTTTACAATTGGCTACTCTCCTGAGATAGAAAAATCTTTACTGTGTGTTTATATTTCTTGGATTGCTGGTTATGAACGCTATTACCAGTTAGATGATGGAGATTTGGCTCTCTTTGAAAGCAAACGAGAAGCATTTCTCAAAAAATATGAAAAAGAAATCAAGGCTTATCGGACTGAAAGATTGATTGGTTCTGGGGCTCTGAGGGATTACAATTTTAGTTCTTTGCCTGAGAATATCCTAAAAAACTTGGATAGCTATCCTCCATTTAACGGATATGTCTATCAAAACGGCATCCTCTGTGCTAGAATCAAGATTGAAGACAAGTATTTTTATCTTCCGCCCATTTATGATGAGGATTACAGATAAGCATTGCCTCAAAGTAATGCAAAACAGCCTCCAATCTTCTAGTTTTTACTAGAAGATTTTTTTATATGTAAAAATTTTTATACATATTTCTTGACAGCGTTTCCATTTAGATGTATGATGTATGTGTAGAATAATTATATATAAAATTTTTATATACTAAAAAGGAGGTGCCCCATGTATTTTCCGACATCAGCGGCTTTGATTGAATTTCTCATCTTGGCCATTCTAGAACAAGGGGATTCCTATGGTTATGAAATTAGCCAAACCATTAAACTCATTGCCAAAATCAAGGAATCTACCCTCTACCCCATCTTGAAAAAGCTGGAAACCAACCGCTATCTGACTACATACTCTCGCGAATACCAAGGTCGGATGCGCAAGTACTACTCCTTAACAGAGATTGGAGAGGAGCAATTATTTGTCCTTCGAGAAGAATGGACACTTTACACTGACACTATCAACGGCATCATAGAAGGGAGCGTTCGCCATGACAAGAACTGAATATTTGAATCAGCTTGAAGCATATCTGATGAAGCTTCCTCAAGCTGATCGCATCGAAGCCATGGACTATTTCAAAGAACTCTTTGATGATGCTGGTCCAGAAGGTGAGGAGGAGCTCATGGCTAGCCTGGGTAGTCCAAAAGAAGCTGCCCATGACATCCTGACTACACTTCTTGATAAAAAAATCAACGAAGAAAATTCCAATAAGAACAACCGTCAGGTTTTACAAATCGCAATCCTCGCACTTCTGGCTGCCCCTATTGGGATTCCAGTCGGGATTGGTCTTCTCATGGCAATCATCGGAATTTTTATCGCTGCGGTTAGTGTACTTTTAGCCTTCTTTGCTGTATCAGCAGCTGGAATGGTGCTCGGAGCTGTCCTCCTATTTGAAAGCTTCTACGTTCTGGCTGAATCTACATCTGCTTTTATGCTGATTTTTGGTGGAGGTTTACTGGCAATCGGAGCTTCGTCCCTAGTTTTGCTGGCGACTTCCTATGTGACCCGTTTCTTTGGAATACTAATCCTTCGACTCATTCAGTGGATTCTTAATAGAGGAAAGAGAGGTGAAAGTCATGCGTAAATTAACAAAAGGATTTCTTATCTTTGGTGTTGTTACTAGTATCATCGGTTTTACCATGATGATCATCGGCATCCAAACCGATGGTGTCAGAAGCCTCCTAGCAATGTCTCAAAATCCAGTCTTTGAAAGCCGAATGGAAGAACTCACATTTGATCAAGATATCGAAAATCTTAACATCTCACTAACACAACATTCTCTAGTTATTACGGAGTCAAATGATGACAAGATCCACATCCAGTATCATCCAACTGTCTCTGAAAAAGAGAATCTTCAACATTCTAGCAAAGAAAAAACTCTTGAAATTTCCGACACCAAGTCAACGACACGTCCTTCTGTTGGTTCTAGTATCCAGGGTATCCTCTTTATCGTAAGCGGGGTATCTAGTCGCAATGACGAAGTCGTTCTCTCATTACCAAGAGGAAAGGACTTAAAAAATCTTACAGCTCAGGTCGACCATCGTATCCTTTCAATTTCCAATGCAAATCAGCAATGCCAAGATTCTGTCAAATGGATATCTCCTTCGTATCACTGATAGCGAGATTAAAAATAGCCAACTGATCACAACTGGAATTGTCAATGTATCTGAAACCAGTCTAACAGATAGTCGCATCCAAGCAGACCATGAACATATCTCTGCTGACTACATCCAAATCCATGGCAGAGTGGAATTAGAGGCAGAAAAAGATATGACCCTAGAGCTAACCCAAAAAGAATTTGACAGAATCAATGTAAATCTTTCTTCTGACCATGGTTCCATCTACCATCGTAGTCGCGAAGGATATAATCCAAACGAGGAAAATAAGGAAGATGAAGAGTTCTCTAATCCTTACAATTCAGAGAAAAAAGATACACAAGATTTACTTGTCGCAAAAGCTGGTCAAGACATCAATCTACCAAAAGAGGAGATTCGCTCGCCTTCTTATAGACATCATGAATAAAAAGTTACTAATCAAAGAGGAGGTCTCATCATGACTCAAGAATGGTTCGAAAGTGCTGATTTCGAGAAAACAGCCAACAATGAGAAAAAAGAAAACCCATCTGATCCAGTCATTCCCGAGGAAGAACTGAAAGAAAAAGAAGAGGCGCCAGTGGCTGAAGAAAATCTTCAAGCCAAGCCCGAAGAACAGGATGCTGACCTAAAAAAAGCAGAGACTGAAGAACAAGAAGCTGAAGAAGAACTGGCAACAAAGACAGACCAGTCAGAAGAACCTGTTAAAGAAGCGCCTCAGACAAGCAAACCTTTGACCAACAAATCCTTGGAAAGTCCATTTGTTCCAGATCCTGTCCCTACAAAAACTGCAATCTTCAAAGAAGAATTGGCTGATTTTTGGATTTGGCTACGAGGAGCTCTGAAAGAACCAACAGCTCGTTTTGATTCAGATAAAAAACATAGTTATAATGCCTTTGCGCTCCTAACTATCTTTTTCTGCTACGAGTTTCCTCTTTATAGTTTATCACGCCAAACATACCTACTATGGCCGTATGGCAAGCATCGATGCTCACTTCATGGAACAATTACCGTCTCTCAATCTATTCTCGGTCTTCTCCATCCTGGTAGCGACAAGTTTGTTCTTCTTCTCTATCCTCATGGGTGGATTCGTAGTCAAACGTTTTTGTCGACCAGGAAAGTGATTGGACATTAGAAAGAGCCTTTCAAGCACATAGCAGACTCTTAGCTATCCCAGTTCTCTTGACAGGTATTGCTAGTTTCTTCGCTCTTTTTAATGGTCTACGATTTGCAGTATTGCTTTTGCCTCATTAGCATTGGTCTGACTCTCTTGGCCAATCTCTACTTCATCTCAAGACCTAGCAAGGATAGTCAAACCGATCCCTTCTATCGCCTTCTCTTAGCTTTCTTGGTCAACGGTGGTGTTCTATT
>BNJV01001003.1_pt1 | contig 93610 bp, 146 predicted proteins | sample 8540591 | NCBI WGS metagenome assembly BNJV01 (sample SAMD00202457, study PRJDB9452) | human saliva metagenome | host: Homo sapiens | reverse complement strand
AAGTGCCAGGCGTGCAGTGAGGCACAATCAGAACTTTTATTTTCTTCACCTTGTTTCGTCGACTCTGCCTCTCTGGCTTCCTCTTCTTCTTTACTTGCTCCTCGTGCTTTTGCACCCGGAGCATAATCACGGTATCGCCATATCCTGATCGATATCCATCAGCTTAACTCCCGACGTATTTCGACCGAGAATACTTACCTTATCGAGATTAAAACGAATCATGATTCCTTCTGTTGTAATCAGAAGAATTTCTCTATCTTTGTCACAAAGTTTAAAACCGACGAGATCCCTGTCTTGTCTGTAATCTTGTAGCAACAGATTCCTTTTCACGCCTCTTGCCTGTGCTTTGAAGCTGCTCTTATCCGTGAGTTTACCGTATCCTTTTTCCAGAAACAAGAAGGAAGAGTTCACCCTGTGAGATTTCTGCATACCGATTATTCATCCCCTGATTTAAGCGAATGCCTCTTACGCCCATGGAAGAACGTCCGGTCGCACGAATATCCTCCTCATTGAACTGAATAGCCATACCCTTTCTGGTAACCAGGAAAAATATCCTCCTTCTCCGAAAAGAACCTTCGCCTCTATCAACTGGTCCCCTTCATTTTAAGGTGATGGCAATCATCCCGTTTTACGGACATTGGCAAATTGGACGAGCTCCGTCTTTTTGATGATTCCTGCTTCGTGGTCAAGATGAGGGTACTTTTCTTCATTCGTATCTCTAAGACAAAGGGTTGCCGTGACTTTTTCATTTTCCTGTAAAGAAAGTAAGTTCTAGGGCTGTTCCCCGAGAAGTTCTGCTTGCCTCGGAATCTCATATCCCTTAATCCGGAAGACCCTTCCCTGGTTCGTGAAGAACAGAATATGATGATGATTGGTCGTCATCAAAAAGGTCTTCAATGTAATCATTTTCTATAGTTTGCATCCCCTTGATGCCTTTTCCGCCTCGATTCTGCTGATGGAAATGCTCCGGTGACATTCGCTTAATATAGCTGAGACTGGTAGACGTAATCACCACATCATCATCCGAGATAAAGTCTTCCGCCTGACAAATCTTTATCAAAAACTAAACTGTGTCTTCCGGTCATCCCCATATTTCTCTGCGATGGCATCTAACTCTTCCCGAATCACAGAAAGCAATTTATTTTCATTTCCCAATATCTCTTTATAGTAAGCAATCTTTGCAAGAAGATCCTTATGCTCATTCTCCAGTCTTTCTCTTTTTCCAAACCGGTCAGTGCACGAAGACGCATATCCACGATTGCCTGCGCCTGCACGTCCGTGAAGTCGAAACAGGTAATTAAATTCTGCTTCGCCTCTTCCACATTTTTCGCAGCACGAATCATGGCAACGATTTCATCGATATGGTCAAAGCGCCTTTAACAATCCCTCTAAAATATGCGCTCTGTCTTCACACTTTTGGAGGTCGTACTCTGTTCTTCTTCGTACTCACATTGATCTGATGCCCTAAGAACTCTTCCAGAATCTGAAGGAGATTCAGAATCCGCAGTTCCCCGTTTACGATACAAAGCATAATCACACCGAAAGTTTCCTGTAACTGTATGCTTGTAAAGCTGGTTTAAAATGACCTGCGGATTCACATCCTTTCGGAGTTCAATGTTGATTTTTCGCCTGCGAGTTTTTCCCGCCGCATCCCTGGATATAGGTTATTCCGTCGATTTTCTTGTCTTTCGCCAGATCCAGCAATCTTCTCGATGACCCGGGAACGATAAACCAAATAGGGTAGTTCCTTCACCACAATCCGGTTTTTCCGTTTGCCATGGTTTCAATTTCGCAAACGGCGCGCATCTTCACTTTTCCTCTTCCGGTACGGTATGCCTCTTCCATCCCTTTTTCCGAGAATGGTTGCGCCGGTTGGAAAAATCGGGTCCCTTCACAATGGGAAGAAGCTCCTCAATTTCCGTCTTTCTTCCTTCAATACGATTGTCAATAATTTTATCCACGCCGGCAATAGCTTCCCTAAGATTATGCGGCGGGATATTGGTGGACATGCCGACCGCAATACCGGTTGCACCGTTTACAAGGAGGTTCGGAAAACGTGCCGGAAGGACCGTCGGCTCATCATACTCATTAGAAAGTTCGGCATGAAATCAACTGTATTCTTGTTGATTCCGGAAAGCATCTCTGCTGCCATTTTGGACATCTTGCCTCGGTATAACGCATTGCGGCGGGACTGTCTCCATCTTCCGAACCGAAATTTCCCTGCTTATCAATCAAGACATAGCGCATGGACCATGGCTGTCCCATGTATACAAAGAGAACCGTAGATGGAAGAATCTCCGTGCGGATGATACTTACCCATCGTCTCTCCACGATGGTGGCACACTTCTTTGTCTTCTTATCCGGTGTTACGCCGAGCGTTTGTAAAGCATAGAGCACCCTTCTCTGTACCGGTTTCAAACCGTCCCGTACATCCGGAATCGCTCTGGATACGATAACACTCATCGCATAGTCGATGTAGGAATTCTCCATCGTTTTCTTTAAATCAACATCCTGCACCTTATCGAAAATATTCGGTTCCAAAGTCTACCTCCTATACATCGAGATTCTTCACATAACGGGCATTTTTCTCAATAAACTCTCTTCTCGGTTCTACCTGATCTCCCATCAAGGTAGTAAAGGTAATATCGAGCTCCGCCTTGTCATCTTCTTCCATGTTGACACGAAGAAGGGTTCTTGTTTCCGGATCCATCGTCGTTTCCGCGAGCTCTTCCGTATCCATTTCTCCCAAACCTTTGAAACGGGATACATCCGCACCTTCCGCACCGATTTCCTTCAAGATATTCTGATACTCCTCATCAGAATAAGCATAGTAATGCTTTTTATTTTTCGTAATGTTGAAAAGAGGAGGTTGCGCAAGGTAAACGTGCCCTTCCTTAATCAATTCCGGCATGAAATTGTAGATGAAAGTCAACATCAAAGTCGCAATATGTGCACCATCCACATCGGCATCCGTCATAATAATAATCTTATGGTAGCGGAGTTTCGATAAGTCAAAGTCCTCGATTGATTCCAGTACCGAAGGCGGTAATCATACCCTTGATTTCTTCATTGGCGTAAATTCGATCGAGTCTTGCTTTTTGCACATTCAGGACTTTTTCCGCGAAGAGGAAGTACCGCCTGCGTTTCCGATTTCTTCCCTCTTTCGCAGGTCCCAGTGCGGAGTCTCCTCTACGATAAAGATTTCACAGCGTTCCGCATCTTTACTGCTGCAATCGGCAAGCTTTCGGGAAGTCCCACCCGTCCAGTGCCGACTTTCTCCTTGTTAAATCCCTTGCCTTTCTCGCTGCGGCTCTTGCCCTCTGTGCCATGATGGACTTCTCGCACATCACTCTTGCAACAGCCGGATTCTGCTCCAAATAATAGGTCAACTGTTCGGAAAGGCGATACCCTGCACGGCAATCTGGGCTCAGAGGTTGCCCAGTTTCTGACTTCGTTTGTCCTTCAAACTGCGGATCTTCTATCTTCACGGAAATGATACAGGTTAAGCCCTCACGAATATCCTCTCCGGATAAATTCGGTTCACTCTCTTTTCAGAAGCTTATTCTGTCTTGCATAATCATTAAAGGTCTTGGTTAAAAGCATTTTTAAAACCGGTGAGTGCGTCCCCTTCCGGTGTATTAATGTTATTTACAAAGGTATAAATATTTTTCCGTATAAGAGTCGTTATGTTGCATAGCGACTTCAACAAGAATTTTCTCTTTTCTCCTTCACAATAAATGACATCCGGATACAAAGCTTCCTTCCCTTTATTCAGATAGAAACGAATTCCTTAATACCGCCCTCATAGTGGAACGTCTCTTCTACCGGCTCCTCTTCCCGTAAATCTATAAGCTTTATACGAAGATTCTTCGTTAAAAATGCAGTTTCTCTGAGTCGAATCTTCAGCGTCTCAAAATCGTAAATATGTTCTTCGAAAATCTCATTATCCGGAAGAAAAATGCACTTTCGTGCTGTGTTCTTCTTCTCCGCACTCTCCGATGCATTCAAATTTCCTTCGTTACTTTTCCTTTCGAAAAAGGACATGGTATAAATCTTTCCGATCCTATGTACCGTAACATCCAGAAAACTGGACAGCGCATTCACAACACTGGCGCCCACACCGTGCAGTCCGCCGGAAACTTTATATCCGGATCCGCTGAACTTTCCGCCGGCATGAAGTACGGTAAATACAACTTCAAGTGCCGACTTTCCGGCTCTTCTGGATATCTACCGGAATTCCTCAGCCATCATCCTCTACGGTAATGGAATTGTCCTTATGAATGGTTACGGTAATATTGTCGCAAAAAACCGGCCAGCGCTTCATCTACGGAATTATCCACTATTTCATAAACCAAGTGGTGCAGGCCACGGGTAGAGGTACTGCTGATATACATTCCGGGACGTTTTCTTACCGCTTCCAAGCCCTCCAGTATCTGAATCTGATCACACTGTATTCCTTCGATGCGTGAAACTGCTCATTCAGATCCTGCTCTTCTCTCTATTGCCATGAATCCTCCTCTATTTACTTGCCGGTAATTCTTCCGTTTTCTACAAAATACAACTTATCAATGGGAAAACGATTTTCTACCAAATCCTCCAAACCGGTACAGGTAATCATACTTTGTACTTCCTTTATTTCCTCCAAGAAAAATTTTGTCTCTTTCTATCTAACTCTGGAAAAACACATCATCTAAAAAGCAAAAACCGGATAATCTTTTGATTTCTTCTTTCACTTCTTCAATTTCAGCAAGCTTCAAAGAAAGTGCGGCAGTTCTTTTCTGTCCCTATGAACCGTATTTTTCGAATATCCTCTCCGTTAATCCGAAAAAGGAGATCATCCCTGATGAGGGCCTACTAAACTTATCCTTTGCTTTTTCTCACTTTCCCTTGTTTTTAACAGGACATCCATAAAAATCGTCCTCTTTTTACATTTTCCTCATAAAGAAGTTCCAGTTCTTCTTTTCCTCCGCTGATATTCTTATGAATACGACTTAACTTTTTCCTGTAAAGAATGGATGAATTCCTTCTTAAACGAATAATCTCCTTTCCGTACTGAATCAATTCTTCATCCCATACAGACAAACTTTCTTCCAATTTTTGCCTGAAAAGCAATCTCTTTCAGCAACTTATTTCTTTGTAATAAAAACGCGGTTATACCTTTGTCAGATTATATAAATAAATTTTTATTTAACTGGCAAAGCTCAAATCAATGAATCGCCTTCTTTCTTTCGGACCGTCTTTTATCAGACTGAGGTCTTCCGGAGAAAAAAGATAACGATATTCAAAAGTCCGAATAAATCGAAGCCTTCTTTACCGGAAAGCCGTTTATCGCAATCCCTTTTCGACTTATTTCTCTTTAAAATGAATATCAATGCGGTTACGCATATCACTCTTCTTCAGAATCATCTTGATATGCGCTTCTTCCTCGGAAAAACGAATCACGTCCCGGTCTTTACAGAAACGAAAGGACTTCGTACTTCCCGCGATTGCTTCGAGGAGATTCTGTCTTTCCCCGTGCATTATCTCCGTAGAAGATATTGTTCTTCTCTCCAAAGGAAAGTTTCAGATTCTCATAATTTCTGTAATTCTGTAGTTCTATGGACTCAATAATCATTCTACTTGATCCGCATTGAAATTTACCGGCAAAATCATATAAATGTAGCTCTCCTCTTTATCTCGAATAAAAACAGGAGAACGGGGAATCGTAAAGTAAAGAGAAACTTCTTCTTCCTCGATATTCTGCAAAGCATCCATCAGAAAGTTCGGGTTGAAACCGATCAATAAATCCTTTCCTTCCTGCTGTACCGGAATCTCCAGTCCATTCTTCCGAGGTCGGAAACAATTTTTAGAGAAAGCGAATCTTCCTGAATCTTCAAAATCAACGGTTGCTTATCACTATCCCTTGCCATGATTCTTGCTCTGTCGATATCTTCCAGAAGCTGTTTTCGGTTTACAACAATCTTCGTTTCATAATCTGTGGAAAGCATCTGCTTTACATGGAAATACTCTCCTTCAACGAGTTGTGTTACCACTGTCGTATCCTCATAATGCAGAAGGAGATACTGTTTGGAAAAATACATCTCCACCATATCATTCAAGTCGCCTGTCATGATTTTGGACAGATCGGATAAAACTTCTTTCGGTACAATCGCACTCTGTTCACTGTAGGACTCTTTCAAACAGCTCCTTCCTGATGGAAATACGATGTCCGTCCAGTGAGGTAATGGAGAAAAGATTATCCTTAATTTCAAAAATACTCTCCTGCCATTTTTGTTATTTTCACCGCTTGCAGTAGAAAAAATAGTTTGGTTAATCATATTGCGAAGCGTAAATTGCGAAACGGAGATGGCTTCCTGCTTTTCCACAGTAGGGCAAACTCGGAAATTCATCCGCGTTTCTTCCCATAATCTTAAATACGGATTTTCTCACAGCGAATGGTGCAGTTTCCGTTATCTTCCGTCTCAATGGAAAAGATTACGATTCTCCGTCTGTGGAAGTCTCTTAACAATTTCCTGAAACAACTTTTGCTTCTAAAGCGACTTTTACCGGGTTCAACGATTTCTCCCAGGGCATATCGTTTCTATTCCGAATTCCGATTTGTTTCCGGTCAGTGTGATTTTTCCTTCTGTCGCATCCAGGAGAATACACTCCATAATACTCATCGTTGTTTTTGAAGCAACGGCACGTGCTACAATTTGTATCGCTGAAACAAGGTCATTTTTGAAAATGTAATTTCATGTTTTTCCCTTCTTTTCTTTTTCTTTTAACCTAGTGGTAATAGTAGGGCTTGTGTAAATGTTGGAAGCCTGTTTTTCAGGTTTTACGCCCTTTTACGGACGAAAATGCAATGTGGACTAATCCTGTATAGAGTTGGAATTTACTTTTCTATCTTTTTCGTAAATTCTCTATTGTGGATTGCAATTGTTCGTTTGTGTGTAAATCTGTGGATATTCTATCGCATCCGTGGATGACAGTAGAGTGATCTCTTCCGCCAGGAGTTCTCCAACAGATGACAGGAGGTCATTTGTCATTTCCTACAAAGATACATGGCAATCTGTCTGGGATAAGCGATGTTTTTTTCTTCTTTGTGGGGAAGATAAGTCGAGACCTTTAAGTTGTAGTGTTCTGCCACAAGCTCAATGATAAGCTTTGGTGTAATTTCTCTTTTTCACTCGGAGTGATGTGGTCTTTCAACAATTCTTCTGCCAGGAGACAGGGTAATCGGTTGTTTTACGAGCCTGGACTTAGCGACAACCTTCGTAAGGGCACCTTCCAATTCACGGACGTTGGACTTGATGTTATCCGCAATGTATTTGATGACTTCATTGTCGATATTGTAGCCTTCCAATTCTTCTTTTTCGAAGAATAGCCATGCAGGGTTTTCACGTCCGGCATCTGGATGTCGACAATTAGGCCGACTTCAAATCGGGAACGAAGTCGTTCTTCCAGATTGTCAATGTCTTTTTGGCGGTTTATCGGAGGCAATGATAATCTGTTTCGATTGTCGTAGAGCGTATTGAAGGTGTGGAAGAATTTCTTCCTGTGTTCCTTCTTTCCCGATTAAAAATTGGATATCATCAATTAAGAGTACATCGAGTTCTCTATACTTTTTCGAAATTCCGCCAGGGGAAAATGTTATTTTTATTTCGGATACTGTCAACAAATTCATTGATAAAAGTTTCCGATGTAACGTAGCGAATCTTTGTGTTTCGGTTCTGTTCCAGAATAAAGTGCGCTACAGACTGCATAAGGTGGGTCTTACTGAGGCCGGCTCCTCCATAAATATAGAGGGGATTGTACTGTTCTCCGGGAAGTTCCGCTACGGCAACACAGGGCTGCGTGAGCGAGGTCGTTGGAAGAACCTACGACAAAAAGAGTCAAAAGTGTAGCAGGGAATTCAGATTGGCATTCTTTAATGCATCGGAAAAACTCAGTTCTTCTTCCTTATCCTTCTTATAAATCGTGTCCAATCCGGCTTCATCGATAAAGAGGAGATCTTTATTGATTCCGGTAACTTCCATGATGGCAATACGAAGGGTCTGGTCGTATCGCTTTTCTATCACGGGAATAAATTGTTTTTGTCTACCAAGAGAACCAGCTTATCCTCCACGATATCGTAGTGGTTTCAAAGGAGCAATCCAGATATCATAGGTAACATCCGCAATCGGTTCAATTTCTCTAACCGTATTTAATATTTCGCTCCATTTACTTTTTTTATAATTTCTAAGTCTTTTTGTCATACTCCGCCCTTTATAAATCGATAAACAGATAGAAGATAGAAGCCCTATCTATTTTACAGCATGGAGGGTCTTTATCAAGTTACAAAAGCGGAAAGGATAAATTAGTTAAAAAGGAGGAAAAATATTTAAAAAGATTTCTCCATGCTTTTTGTGGATAGAAAAGGGAAAAAGATAAACATAGTTTGTTGATGATTTTAAAATGTTTAAATGTGGATTACCTTTGTCCACATTTAAAACATCGATTTATTCTCTCTTTTTAAACAAGACAGTGTATAAAAACGCAATTAAATCCACAGTATAGGATTAATTTGTGGATGAAATAGAAAAATGTGGATAAGTGGATAAATTTGTGGATAAAAATCAAACAACTGTATTCTTTTTGCGATGGAAAATTTTCTATTGACGTGTTCTTAGGCTTTCATTATAATACACACGATGTTTACCCAAAATTAGGAGTTTATTCAGGACCTTCGGATAAGGACGAATAATTCCCGGAGAAACGACTCGGTGGCGTAGCCATACACTAAAAAAGGGGTGTCCGTATGCATAAGGGAAAAATGACTTTCCAGCCGAAGACAAGACAAAGAGCCAAAAGTGCATGGATTCAGAAGAGAATGTCCACGGCAAACGGCAGAAAGGTATTGTCTGCGAGAAGAGCTAAAGGTAGAGCAAAGTTATCTGCATAAATTTTTAAAAGTTAAGATTTTTAAGGCCGCTTTTTAGCGGTCTTTCTTCAACCATGGAGTTAATTTTAATGAAGCGTTTTTCCATCTATAAAATCCAATGATGACTTTCAAAAAGGGTATAAAAGGGGGAAAATCCTTAGCAAATTCTTTGTTTTTGTCATGTATGTTGTGGATAATGCATTGCCGCATAATCGCTTGGGAATATCCTGTTCCAAAAATAGGGAATTCTGTGATAAGACATGGTATAGCAAGAAAACTCCGTGAAATATTTCGATTACATCAAGAAATTTGTTTGGGTAAAGACATCATTCTTGTAGTAAGACAGGGCGGGAAGAACTGTACTTACTCTGATTTCGAGAAAGCGTATCTGGAACTATGTACAGGGCATCATATACTGGACGGGAAAGAATAAGTTTTTGGGCTTCTTTCTTTCCTGCTGAAGAGCCGATTTACGGATTATGACTTTTTTATCTATTCAGAATAGGATACTATTTATAGGAAGAAAGTCAGTTTTTAAAAATATGTTTATCCTAGAAAAAGAGGTATTTATGAAAAATTTTTGGGAATGATTCTGGTTTTTATCAGAAATATTTGTCCCTTTTAAAAGGACACGGCTCTTGTAAATACACACCTACTTGCTCTCAATACGCCTATGAGGCAATACGAAAATATGGTTGTGTGAAAGGTTTATGGTTGGCAATCTGGAGAGTGCTTCGTTGCAATCCGTTTTGCTAAGGGCGGATATGATCCTGTTCCCCTAATGATGAAGGGAGAAAAACTTGAATTATCTTATTTTTATTGACGAAAACACGTCTAGTCTACCTATTTTTGGACCGATTTGGAATCTGATTGTGACCTTTTTAGGTTTAGTCATGAATGCAATCTACAGCTTTCTGGCGCAAATCGGTATTCCTAACATCGGTTTATCCATCATCCTTTTTACCCTGGTAACAAGAATTATCTTGGCGCCGACTTCTATCAAACAGCAGAAGTCTTCTCGGATGATGCAAATTATGCAACCGGAAATTAAAAGCAATTCAGGAAAAATATAAAAATCAAACGGATCAGGCTTCCGTCATGGCACAGCAAACGGAGATGCGTGCGGTTTACGAAAAGTATGGGACTTCCATGACAGCCGGATGCTTGCCTCTGCTCTTACAGATGCCGATTATTTTTGCCTTATACCGTATCATCATGAATATTCCGGCTTATGTACCGGCTGTAAGAACCATTTATGAAACGGTTTCTACCGCTATCGGTGGAAATGATGCAGCACTGCTGAGCTTTTGGACAAAATAATGGAATGACTTCGCTTTTAAAAGACTTTACATAATTTAGGTTTGGATGATCCGCAGAAGTATGACAGTACTGCCGTGACAATTTTTGTGGTTGATTTTTCTGTATAAATTAAATCCGCAGCAGTGGGGGAAGCTTCCCTCCGTTTTTCCGGATGCGAGTGCCGCGATTCAGACAGCTGCCAGTAAGTCGGCGGAAATCAACAGTTTTATGGGATTGAATTTATCGACTGCACCGTCTGCTTTTGGATTCGTGCCGAATGTTTACTGGCTGATTCCTATTCTGGCAGGTCTTACACAGTGGGCTTCCACAGTCGTTATGCAGAAGCAGTCTATGCCGCAGACCGGTGAGGAAGGAGACCAGTCTCAACAGATGATGAAGAGCATGAATGTGATGATGCCTCTGATGTCGGTATGGTTTCTGTTTTTCCTTTGCGTCCGGTATCGGTTTGTACTGGATTGCCTCCTCTGTTTTCATGTTGATTCAACAGTTAATTATGAACTGGTTCTATGGAAAGAAGAGTGATGAAGAGCTTTTGCAGGAAAGCTATGGCAAAAGGCGAATATCAAGAGAGCGAAAAGAGGGCTTCCGCCTATTGACGAAAAAAATCGGTAGAAAACCGTTTGAAAAATATGCAGGAAAAGGTAGATTCAGCGGAGAAAAATCGACTGGAGCGTATCGCAAAACAGGTACAGAAGACGAAGGACTCAACAGAGTATTACAACAGGAATGCAAAGGAAGGTTCTTTAGCAAGTAAAGGCAAATATGGTGCAGCTGTACAATGAAAAACAGGAAAAGAAGTCATAAGGCTTGGGGAAGAGCTATGGATAAAAATTAGAGTATCCGCTAAGACGATGGAAGAAGCCATAACGAAAGCGAGTATCCAGTTACAGACAACATCCGATCGAATTTCCTATACCGTACTGGTACAGGGGAGTAAAGGGAATCTTGGGAATCGGTGCAAAAACCGTGGATTCTGGAAGCTTTTGTAAAGGGAGGGCATCGAAGAAGAGCCTGAAGAAAAGAAGACTGCTCCTCTTCCAAAGGGAGAAGAAAAAGAAAGAGTCTACAGAGAAAGTCGGGAATAAAAACGGTAGAAAAGCAGAGCAATCCCGATTTTTTTCCGCAAAGAAAGAGGACAGAAAAAAAGAGAGTTTTTCAGAGAGAAGAAGCAATTTACAAGAAATACGGCAGAAAAATTACAAAGGATTCAGTCATGGAGGGTATGACCTGATTCCTCCTGTAAGAGAAGAGCTGACAGAGCAAAAATAGCTTTTAAGAAGACGAAAGAAGATGCAAAACAAAGATTTAGTGCAGAGGAAGATAGAATTTAAAAGCGCTTTCAGAGGAAGAAATTCTGGAAGTGAAGGATAAGACAAAACAGTTTTTGGATGCGATTTTCTCCGGGAATGGAAATGCAGGTAGAAATGCAGATGGATTTCCATAAGGAGGCGAATGAGCTTTTACGTCAATATCGAGGGTCCGGATATGGGAATCTTGATTGGAAAACGCGGACAAACACTGGATTCTCTACAATATCTTTGTTCTCTGGTTATCAACAAAAGATCACAAGGAAGATTACCTTCGTGTGAAACTGGATACGGAGGACTATCGGAAGAGACGGGAACAGACACTGCGCAGTTTAGCGAAGAATATCGCGTATAAAGTGAAGAAGAGCAGAAAGTCGGTGAACTTAGAGCCGATGAATCCGTATGAGAGACGAATCATCCATTCCGCTCTGCAAAATGACGCCCAGGTTGCGACGAAATCCGAGGGAGATGACCCTTCCGTCATGTTGTGATTTACTATAAGAATAACGGAAAGTTTCGTCAGGACAGAAAGTTTAAAAATCGATATAACAATAGCGTAAAGGAGAACCGCGGCGAAAAACAGCAGTAGTTCATCCTTCGCTATAAAGAATAGCTCTTTTGAAAGAAAAGCCTTTCTAAAGCGGAAGCAGTTCTTTTCAGAAGGGGCTGTTTTTCGATAGATTGCAAAAGTCTTTGGAATCTTAGTAAAAATACAGCTTTTAGGAGGTAGTATTTTGGATACAATCAGCGCCCTGGCCACCGCATTGGTGGAGAGTGGAATCGGAATCATTCGTATCAGTGGGGAAGAGGCCCTTCCTATTGCAGAAAAGATGCTTAGAACAAAGAGCGGAAAGCCTCTCTATCCGAGAAAGCCATCGTATTCGCTATGGCTTTGTTTTTTTGATGGGGAGGAAGTGGTAGATGAAGTCTTAGTTTCCACTTTCCTCCATCCGAAGTCGTACACGGGAGAAGATGTGGTGGAAATCAACTGCCATGGGGGCATTGTCCTCATGCAGAAGATTTTTCATCTTACGCTGCAAAATGGAGCAAGAGCGGCGGAACCCGGAGAATTTACGAAGAGAGCTTTTTAAATGGAAGAATCGGACCTTTCCCAGGCGGAAGCAGTAGCGGAACTGATTTCTTCCCAAGACGGAAGCGGGAGCACGTGCCTCTCTATCCCTTGTGCAAGGGGGCATTGAAAGATAAAATTACCGCGTGTCGCAGTGTTCTTTTAGAAGATACTGCCTTTATCGAGGCGGCGCTTGATGATCCGGAACACATTTCTCTGGATGGATTCTCTGAAAAGTGCTTAAAGGATGTCGAACATATCCTTTCCGTCATCGAACAATTGCTTCGTTTCCGGGAAGAAGGAAGGATGCTCGAAGAAGGAATCCGTACGGCTATTGTTGGAAAAGCCCAATGCAGGAAAGTCCTCTTTTTAAATGCTTTGGTCGGTGCGGAGAAGGCGATCGTAACTGGATATTCCGGGGAACCACAAGAGATACAGTGGAAGAAAACGTGCATTTTGGGCGGTTTATCTCTGCATCTGATGGATACTGCCGGGATTCGCAATACAGCCGATTTTGTGGAAGGAATTGGCGTGGAAAAAGCAAAAAGGCAATTTCCGATGCGGATTTGCTTCTGTTTGTACTGGATTCCACACAGGAATGGGAAGAACAGGATGAAGAGATTCTCTCACTTCTTCAGGGAAAAGAAAAGCATCGTTCTTTTAAATAAGACGGATTGCGAAACGGTTCTTACAAAGGATGTTGTAGAAAAACGCAGCGGATTTCCCGTGATTCCGATTTCTGCAAAGGAATGGACAGGACTTCCTCTTCTTTCGGAGAAAATCAAAGAGATGTTTTTGCGGGAAAATCTTTCTTTCTCGTCGGAAGTTTTTTTGTGCATAGCGAAAGACAGAGAGCGGACTTGGAAGAAGCGAAGACAGCACTTCTGGAAGTAAAGAAGGGAATCGCCCTTTCTCTTTCCGAAGATTTTTCTAAGCATTGATTTGATGGGAGCGTATCAGGCGCTGGGAAGAATTCTCGGGAGGAAGTTTCCGAAGACCTGATTAATGAAATCTTTTTCTAAGTTCTGTATGGGAAAAATGACGGGTCAAACCCATAATGAGAGGGAAAAAATGGCTTTTTTGGAAGAACGATATGATGTAATCGTGGTAGGAGCAGGGCATGCCGGTGTGGAAGCCGCGCTGGCCTCTGCTCGAATGGGGATGGAGACAGTGCTCTTCACTTTAAGCCCCTGATGCAATCGCTAATGATGGCTTGCAATCCGAATATAGGAGGAAGTTCTAAGGGACATCTGGTTCGAGAATTGGATGCGCTGGGTGAGAGATGGGAAAGGTCTGTGACGAGTCCTTCATTCAGTCGAGAATGCTGAATCGTTCAAAAGGGCCGGCAGTTCATTCCTTGCGTGCACAGGGCGGATAAGCAGCTTTACTCGGGAAATATGCGAAAAGTGGTAGAAAATCAGGCTCGACTGCATTTGCGACAGGGTGAGATTGTTTTCGATTTTGACCGATGAGGAAAAGAAGGAAGTAAGCGGCGTCGAGAGTAGTACCGGCGCAAAGTATTATGCTTCTGCTGTAATTATTGCGACAGGGGTTTTATCTGAACGCACGCTGTATCTATGGAGAGGTTTCGAAGAAACCGGACCAAACGGGTTGCGTCGTGCCGAACATCTCGGTGACAGTCTTCGGAAGTTGGGATTTTCTCTCTTCGTTTTAAAACCGGAACGCCTGCAAGAGTAGACCGCAGAAGTCTGGATTTTTCACAGATGGAAGTACAGAAGGGGGATGTGCCGGTAGTGCCCTTTTTCTTTCTACGGATCCGGAAACGGCACAGATCATGCAGGAAGACTGCTATCTGACTTATACGACGGAGAAGGGGCATGAGCTGATTCTGGGAAAATATCTCCCCGTGCGCCGATGTACAACGGAGTATCAAAGGAACCGGTCCCGCTATTGTCCCTCTATTAGAAGATAAGGTGATGCGCTTTCCGGATAAGGAACGGCACCAGATTTTTGTGGAGCCGGAAGGAAAGTACACGAATGAAATGTATCTTTCCGGACTCTCCTCTCTCTTCCGGAGGATGTGCAGCTTGCCGTTCTTCGCAGTATGCCCGGTTTTCGAGAAAGCGGAGATGGTGCGTCATGCTTACGCAATAGAGTACGATTGCTTAAATTCCCTGGAACTAAAAGAATAATTTAGAGACCAAGAAGATTGCAGGACTCTTTTTGCAGGACAGATGAATGGTTCTTCGGGGTATGAAAGCCGCGGTGCAGGGCTTTATGGCAGGGGTAAATGCGGTAAAATTGATTCGAAAAAGAAGAGGCTTTTGTTTTAGATCGTTCGGAAGCCTATATCGGTGTCTTGATTGATGACCTTGTCACCAAAAGAAAAATCGGGAGCCTTATCGTATGATGACGAGGCCGTGCGGAGTATCGCCTCGCTTCTTCGGCAGGATAATGCCGATATGCGTCTTCGCGAGAAAGGCTATGCACTTGGTCTCGTTAGCGAAGAAGAAATCCGAAAAACCAGAGAAAAGAAAAGAGAGATCAAAGAGGAAGTCGAAAGACTGAAAAATACGTTTATCGGGGCAAACGAGAAAAAACAATGCTCGTTCTTCTCCCTCTCTTCCGCTCCCATTCAGTCCGGTATTTCCTTCTGGAACTTCTGAAAAAGACCGGAGATGAGTTATCAAAAATCTGTCTTCAGCTTGATCCGGAAAGACCGACCCTTTCTCCTTTTTATACAGGACGAGGTGGAAATAGAGGTAAAAGTATGAAGGCTATATTAAGAGGCAGATTCAGCAGGTAGAGGCTTTTTAAGAAAATGGAAAAAGAAGCTGCCGAAGAATATGGATTATCTCGCGATGCAGAATCTTCGTCTGGAGGCAAGACAGAAAGTGGATCGCATACGGCCGGAAAAATATCGGGATGGCTTCCCGTATCAGCGGGTGAGTCCTGCGGATATCTCCGTGCTGCTGGTTTTATCTGGAACGGGCTAAAGCTGCACAGAAAGAGTCTTCTTAAAACATCGAGAATGCGCCATTTCAAGGGACTCCGCCGGAGGCAGAAAAGATAGGAATATAAGACGATTTATAGTAGTATTTATATAAAGAGGAACGGTATTATGGCAAAGGAAAACATTTTTCCCCGCTTATCCGCATTGGCATCGCAGTTAGGTATCACGCTTTGCGAAAAACAGCTGGAACAATTCTATACGTACTATACTTTTCTGGTCGAAAAAGAACAAAGTCATGAATCTGACGGCAATCACGGAGGAAGAAGATGTGATTGTGAAGCATTTTGTGGATTCTCTTGCCCTTCAGAAGATCAATGTTTCACGTGAAACATTTTCCGACTGGTGTAAAGGAAAGCGCTGTATGGATGTCGGAACAGGGGCGGGATTTCCGGGGATTGTTTTGAAGATTGCCTTTCCGGAGATTCTCCTTTCCCTTTCGGACTCTTTTGCAAAAAACGAATTCATTTTTAGAGGAACTGGTGAAGAAACTTGGTCTTTCGGGTGGAATTCTATCACGGAAGAGCGGGAAGATCTTGGACGGAATCCGATGCATCGGGAACGATATGACCTTACAGTATCCCGTGCGGTTGCGAATCTGTCCACTTTGAGTGAATGTGATCTTCCTTTCGTAAAACAGGATGGCTATTTATTGCCATGAAATCCGGGAATCTCGATGCGGAATTGGAGAAAGGAAGAAAAAGCAATTCATCTCCTCGGAGGGAAGCTCAGAGGCGATGGAGGAATACACGCTTCCGGAAACGGATATTGCAAGGACGCTTCTCCTGATTCGAAAGGTGGAAAGTACGGCAAAAGAAATATCCGAGAAAAGCAGGGGATTCCGGCAAAAGGAACCTTTTGGGAGCTAAGGAAAACAGGAGAAAAGAGGAAGAAAACAAATGCAAAAAGAGAAGAAAAGGCAAGCTGCCGGTATTCGGTGTTGGACTGATCTATGTCATCGTGTGTTTCCTCTTCACTACTACAGCGGTCCTCTTAGATCAATACGGATATTTAGAAAAAGGGAAAATACCCGGTGCAAAAATCGGAATGACGCTCCTGGGCATTCTGTTTATTCTGAGGCAGTCTTGGCTTATGGATTAAAGCGGTGCTTTTTGCAGAAGATTGGCGAGGAAATCAAAAGAGGAAAGTTGATTACGGACGGCGTTTATTCTCTTGTAAGAAATCCGATCTATTCCGCTTTTCTCTTTGTCTTTACAGTATTCTATGTTTGTTTTATAATTTGTATTTGTTGCTTCTCCCCTTTTTATTTTGGCTTTTTTTAACGGTACTCATGCGATGTACGGAAGAAAAAGTGGCTGAAAGAAAAATTCGGAGAAAAGAGTATACGGAGTATGCAAAAAGGTCAATCGGGTTATTCCTTGGTTTAGAAAAAAAGTAGAAAAACAGGCGTGCACGCGTAAAAGCTTACATGATAAAAACAGGATATAGTATAAATGTTTCACGTGAAACATTTGAGAAGGGAAGTGTGTGAGTGGGCAGAATTATCAGCATTACAAATCAAAAAGGCGGTGGGAGAAAACAACTACCGCATTAAATCTTTCGGCTTCCTTGGTGAAGCAAAGCAGAAAGTGCTGCTTCTGGACTTTGACCCGCAGGGTAATGCCGGAAGCGGAATTGGCGTACGCGATGTAGAAAAAGCATCTATGAAGTTTTTGAGCGAGGGAACTTTCCGTTCAGGAGGCCATCCCTGGAAAATCATATTGAAAATGTAGACTTCCTTCCCGAAACCCGTAATCTTGCTGCGATGGACGCAGAATTGGCAAAATGAGGGAAAATAAGAATTATCTTCTGAAGGAAGTGCTGGACAAGGTGAAGAGGGACTATGATTATGTCTTTATCGACTGTCCGCCCAGCCTTGGAACCTTAACCATTAACGCTCTTACCGCTTCCGATTCGGTGCTGATTCCTATCCAGTGTGAGTACTATGCCCTGGAAGGTTTGCAGCAGATTCTGAACTACCATTACGTCAGTCAGAGAAGCACTGAATGAGGACTTGCGGATAGAAGGTATCCTTTTTCACGATGTATGACAGTAGAAATCTGCTTTCACAGGATGTTGTGGCTGCGGTAAAAGGACATTTTCCGGTGCACCTTTTTGAAACGATTATTCCTCGAAATGTACGACTTGCGGAGGCAGCCAGTCATGGCCTTCCCATCAATCTTTATGACAGTTCCTCAAGCGGCGCAGAGGCCTACAGAAGGCTTGCCGGAGAGGTTTTGGAAAGAGAACTGTAATCTTCGCTATAGAAGCGGGATGAGAAAGAGATGCGTGTTGAAAAACGTGTAGAACAGAAAGGGCAGGGAGTGTGTATGGCAAAGCATGGTTTAGGAAAAGGGTGGACAGTTTATTCACTGTGAATCCTCAAAAGACGGAAGTCGCGAAAGGGGAAGAAGGAAAACTCGTGAAGATTTCCCTTGTTCAACCGAATCCGGAACAACCCAGAAAGCGTTTTTCCGAGGAAGAACTGAAAGAACTTTCCGAGTGTATCAGGCAGTACGGTGTGATTCAACCTTTCACTGGTAAAGAAACAGGGCCCGATTTATGAAATTATTGCCGGAGAGCGGGAGATATCGTGCGAGCAAAGATGGCAGGACTCACGGAAATCCCCGTGCTTATACGGGATTATGATGAAAAACGCAGTAAAGAGGTTGCTATCATCGAGAATATCCAGAGAGAGGATTTAAATGCGGTTGAAGAGGCGCTTGCCTATCAAAATTTAATCAATACCTATCAACTCAGCCAGGAAGAACTTGCGGAAAGGCTTTCAAGAAAAGAACAACCATTACAAACAGTTTACGTCTTCTGAAACTCGAGGAGGAGATACTCCGCTATATTCAGGAAGGAAAGTTGAAGGAGGGGACACGGAAGGCGCTCCTACAGTTTCCCGAAGGCGAGAAGCGTATTCAACTTGCAAGGAATGCATCGAAAAGAATCTGAGTGTACAGGAGATAGAGAGAAAAGCACAATCTTTGGAGAAAGGAAAGGAAGGAAAAGAAGAAATCCCTAAACAGGCAATTCAGCAGCATTTTCAAAGATTTGGAAAATAAAATGGGAGAAAACCTGCAAACGAAGGTGAAAGATTATCCCGCAGAATGAAAATAGAGGAAAAGTTGGAAATTCAGTATTATTCAAAGAAGACCTGGAACGGATTTTTGAAATGGTAGAGGGAAAAGGGTAGAAGATAAAATGGGTGTTGTGAGCAAGTTGATTGAGAATGCGCTTCCGCTTTTTGATTCTCAGTTTGGTTTTTATCACTTATTTCTCTTATCTTTGCCATCCATGCGGAGGCAAAAGTATGAAAACTGTACAGAGCAGTATGATTATTTTATGCGAGGAAAAGGATGCAGGAACGCTGGAGGGACTATTTTGTTGAGCCACAGCGTCATGTGGAGAGAGTCGGAGGATCTCCTGGAAGATCAGAGGGAAATGTTAAAAGTACTGCATAACAACAACCGCTCCGCCTTTCAGAAGATGGGCATGATTCGATACAATGCCTACAGCGGTTTGGGAGGAAATCTTTCCTTTGCACTTGCCATTTTGAACTATGACAATTCCGGTTTCGTTTTAAACTCCAGTTCACTCTAATGAAGGGGATTCCTCTATATCAAGGATGTGGAAAAAGGAGCACAACGGTGGAACTTGGTGCAGAGGAAAAAGCTTTGCTCTGGAAGAAGCGCTCAGTTACAGAAAAGAAAAAAAGAGAATGAGCAGGTCGGAGAGCGTGCACGAAGTAAGCGAAGCGGAAACGGCGGATGAAGGAGGAGTCCTTTCGTGAATATTGGATTTTATAAGAAAAAGATTTTGGACAGAGGGAGAGCTTTTCTATTGGGCGGCATTTTCTTGTCGCTCTCCTTTTTATTTTCTCCATGCCTATCAATCGATGGACAAGAATAGTCGTGTGTATGCCAATATGGGAGAGTCAGACTTCCCTACCTTTATACTATGATAGGGGAAAAAGCGGAATCCGCTTCATGCTTATTTTCAGGAACTGGAAGGAGCTACCGTAAGAAACAGTGTGGCGGTGCTGCCGGAGGACAGAAAACTCTCTTTTTATGTTGATGCAAAAAAGAACGGCATTACTGCGGCAAAGTATACGATACGGAGTCTTGACGGTACGGATCTCATTGAGAAGGACGGAACGGTGGATATCCGGAAAGAAGGAGAGGGATTGCAGCTCAGCTTGCCGATACAGAATCTGGTGGAAGAGGGAAAAGAGTATCAACTGCGCTTGCGCCTGGAAATGGGAAACGGCGGTCTATTACTATACCCGTATTCTTGCCGGAAAAAGAAAAAGATGGCGGAGGATATGCTTTCGCTGGGGGAAGACTTCACGCGGAAGAGTTTCTCAAGACGAGGCAAAAATCCCTTACTACCTACCTGGAATCGGATGATACGATGGATAACCAGGACCTGTCCCATGTGAATCTGCACTCTTCGTTTCAACAGATTACCTGGGGGGATACCGGGATGAGTCTGGACGGGGAGCCGGAAATCAGTTTAAAAGAAGTAAACGGAATCATGGGGATGGTACAGGGGACATTTATGCATCGAAGGCAACGGACAGTGACGGAAACACCCACCGCTTCTTTAATGAAGATAACTATGTCATGCGCTATGACAGCCAGAGAATTTATCTTATGGATTTTGACCGAAGGAGCACGGAAATCTTTGACGGACAGGCATTTCGCTTTAAGGATAAGAAGATTCTCCTCAGGGTGGATCAGACGGAAGATATCCAGTTAGCTTACTCCGATACAAAGAGTTTTTATGCCTTTTTCGAAGGGCAATGCGCTTTTATCGATTGGGCAGTGAGACGAAATCTGACCCGTATTTTTCACCTATCTTACCGAAGAAAACAATCATTTCCGGGGAGACTTCCTGGATCACGGTATTCGCATCATGGATGTGAAGAATAACGGAGATATGGACTTTCTGGTATACGGATATATCAGCAGAGGAAGTCATGAAGGCTATACAGGAATCGTTTTCTACACATACAACAGTTCGGAAAAATACGGTCGTGGAAAATTTCTTCTTACCTCTTTCGGAAAACAAGGCGGAATTGGAAGAAAGCCTGAATCGACTGAGTCATATCAGGCGGGCGGTGAGATGTTCTACTTGTATTATCGTGGAAATGTATATGGCATCGATACGAACAGTTTTGAGGTCTTAACTCTAGTGTCCTCTGTCTCTATGGATGAGATTGCTTCCAGTGATAACGGACAATACCTTTCCTACGGGAAAATGAGAGAGAAACACCGAGCTGAAGAAGAGCGTTTTGCTTCGAAACTTAAAAGACGGACAGGACGGAAAAATATAGCGGAAGAAGAACCGTTTATTTAAGATCATCGGTTTTTATAGAGCGCGATCTCGTTCTTGGCGTGGCGGACAGTAAGGAAAGCACGGAATGGGATCCACAGGAGAAATTCCGGTTTCGGAAATTCGTATTGTCGCTCCAAACGGAGAAGTGAAGCTCTCCTACAAGAAGGAGAATTTATATTATACGAACTTCTCCATCGAAGCGAACCAGCTCCGTTTCGATGGTATACGCATGATGAAAACGGGTATCATTATGCGGGAAAGGATAGCGTCCTCTCAATAAGGGGAAGGAAGAAGAGCAGAGTATAAAGCTAGAAGTAAAGTCTCAGGGAACTTTGGCAAGCAGTTCTCTCTTCCGATGCTTGGAAAAGGGGAAGGAAAAGTGACCGTGCTCAGTCCGGAAAAGTTTTCCATAGAAGGCAGGTTCGATTGAGTTGCAGGAGAATCGTGATTTAAAAGCAGGAAGGCTTCTTCGCCTACTCTCTCTGGCAGCTATCAGGGATGTTTTAGGAATATGGAGATGGCTATCTCTTCTATCTATAGATAATTTCAGTTTATATTCTGGACGGGCAGCAGAGGAATGATATGGAACAGGACGGATAGACCGAGCGTGATGGTTGGAAAGGCGCGGGAAGATGGAAAGTAACTGAACTTTATTTCGGAAATTCCGGATGTAAGAAGCAGTTTACAAAACCGATCAGGGACAGCTTTTGAATCTGTGCAGGGGTGAGTCTGAATGCGGCTTTATATTATACGGCGAAGGCTATCCTTTGATGATCTGACTGGATAACCGATGGGGAGCTGATTACGGGATACAATGGAAGTCAGGTCACGGTCTACCGCTGGGAGGAAACGGAGCGCCGATGATTATGAAGAAGAGGATGCCGCAGCGCGTTGCTGACAAAGTGCATAATGCTTTCTTTGCCTTTCTTCCTTCATAAAGGTTGAACCGTAAAAGAGTGTAGCACTGCAAAAGTCGTGTACCGAAAAGGATGTAGCGTACTGTAAAGAGTGTACTGTGAGCGTAAAGGCGTGTAGCAGGGTGATTACTGCAGTGAAATTCCCTCGAACTTATGATTTTTCTTTCAGTAACTCTCCGATTCCGTCGCTCACTAAGGCGAAGTCAGAGGCTGAGCGTTTCTCCGCGGACGTTTTTCAGGGAAAAGAGGGAGCTGAGGAGTTCCTGCAATGCCTTTTTTTCTCTATCCGGAAGCCGGCAGAGAGGGCATTCACCAGGGTTTTTCCGTCTTTGCATAAAAGAGAACTTGATTGTTTTGAAAAGAAGCGCCGGGTCAGCAACTGCTACCGGTGCTTTTTGATGGAGTTTCAAGGAAATAACCATGGAGGAGACATTCGGTCTTGGAATAAAGCAGTGTGGCGGAACTTCCTGTACGATTTCAGGCCGGGTATAATACTGTACGGCAAGGGAAAGAGCGCCGTAGTCCTTCGTTCCCGGAGCGGCTTTCATACGAAGAGCGACCTCTTTTTGTACCATGACGGTGATGGAATCCAGAGGGAGTTTTTTCTCAAGAAGGGAGAGCAGAATCGGGTGGTGATATAGTAAGGAAGGTTCGCCACGACTTTCACATGGGGGAAAGCGGGGTGGGCAGCAATGATTTCTTGAAAGTCCACCTTCAGTGCATCGGCATGGAGCAGCAGAAAATTATCTTGTGTAGCAAGATTTTCTTCCAGGATGGGAATCAGCTTATCATCAATTTCGACAGCAACAACGAAGCCGGCTCTTTCACAGAGCGCCTCCGTGAGAGTGCCGATACCCGGACCGATTTCTATCAGCAGATCTTCTTTTCCAATCGTGGAAAAATCTAAAATATGTTCCAAAAACGGAAGGATCGATTAAAAATTCTGCCCGAATTGTTTCTTGAACTGGAAATTGCTTTTTCTGTAAAAACGGCAATGGTTTCTTTGGATTGAACTGAGCTTTGCCATGCATTCCCTTTTTGCACAGTTTCTTGGAATATTGCCATAGTTTCCGGAAGAAAAGTAAGTATGGAAGGAAAAAGCGTTCGTGCGAGCGCTTTTTCTATAAAAACTCTTCGCTAACCCACTTCCGCTTTTATAGAGCTTTCCGTTATACTAGGAATAACGATTTTTATCCGGAGTGTCGCATATCGGGCGGGACTCGTTGCAATCAATATACGGAGGAATCCATGTTTTCACTGATTTCAAATGATATAGGAATAGATTTAGGTACTTCCAGTATCCTTGTTTATATAAAAGGGAGAGGAGTGGTTCTGAAAAGAGCCCTCCGTGATTGCTATAAACAGAAAACAATGATGTTGTAGCGTATGGAGAGGATGCGCGCCCTCATGCTCAGGGCGCACTCCGGAGACATATTTCCGCGGTTCGTCCGCTCAGGCAGGGTGTGATATCGGATTACACGCTGACGGAGGAGATGTTAAAGTATTTTTATCAACAAGGCGGTGGGAAGAAGAACACTCAGAAAACCCAGAATCTGTGTGTGTATTCCGAGCGGTGCAACAGGAGGTAGAGAAGAAAGCGGTGATGGATGCGGCGGAGCCATGCCGGAGCAAGAGAAGTCAGCATTATCGAGGAGCCTGTTGCCCGCTGCCATCGGAGCCGGAATTGAGTATCAATAAGGCGCAGGGAAACATGATTATCGATATCGGCGGAGGGACGGCGGATATTGCCGTGATTGCCCTCGGAGGGTCCGGTGGTTTCCGAGTCCATCAAGGTTGCCGGCGATGATTTTTGACGAAGCGATTCTCCGTTATATGCGAAGAAGCACAATCTTCTCATCGGAGAGAGGACTGCGGAAGACATCAAGATCAATATCGGCTGTGCAAGTAAACGGCCGGAAAATGTGACGATGGAAGTCAGAGGACGAAACCTTGTGACGGCATTACCGAAAACCGTTGTATGTGAGTTCGGATGAAATGATGGATGCGTTATTGAGCCGGCAGGGATGATTGTGAATGCCGTACACAATGTCCTGGAGAGAACGCCGCCGGAGCTCGCTGCGGATATCTATGAAAGAGGCATCGTCATGACGGGGAGGTGCCCTTCTCTACGGTCTGGATAAGCTCATGCAGGAGAAAACAGGCATTACGACGATGCTTGCAGAGGATCCGCTTACAGCAGTAGCGATTGGAACGGGAAAGTCCATTGATATGGCAGGGCGATGAGGATGACTTCTAATTCTGAAGGGTCAAGAGATGGAAGAGTTAGAGGGAAGCGTCATCCATCATATTCGAAGCGAAGATGAGTGGATATACGGTTTTTACGATGAGGATAAGGGAGAAGAAGTCACAGTGTGAGGCAGCTTCTCCCATATTGCCATATCTGAAAGAGTGAAAGATGCAGGGCAGGTGGAAGGAACATCCGTTTACGGAAAGCAATTTTTTATAGAGCGCTTTGCACTGCTTCCTCCGGATACCCTGACAGGGATTGAGCAGTATCTTGCTTCCGGCGCGGTGAAAGGGATAGGAAAGACCATTGCGAAAAAGGATTGTAAAAGGAATTTAAAGAAGACAGTCTACGCATCATGGAGGAAGAACCGGAAAGGCTTGCAGAGGTACGAGGCATTTCGGAAAGAATAGCAAGGGATATCGACGCATGAACTTGTCGGAAAGAAAGACAGGCAGGATGCCGTGTTTTTCCCTAAGGGACTCGGCATCGGTCCACAACTGTCCTAAGATTTATCAGCATTTTCAGGGAGAAATCTATACGATTCTTCGGGAAAAATCCTTATCGTATTGCAGAAGAGCTGGAAGGGGTAGGATTCAAACGCTGCGATCATATTACCAAAAGCGGGTCGGCATTGCGGAAGATTCCGCCTTTCGCATTCAGGCAGGAATCAGCTATACCCTGCTTCAGGCTGAGTTGCAGGGGCACTGCTATCTACCGCTTGATCTTTTAAAAAGAGAAGCGGAACACATTCTCGAAATGCCGATTCCCGATTTTCCGGGAATGCTCGCGGACTTACAGCTTTCCGGTAGAATCAAGATATTGGGAGAGGCAATCTATAGAGCGTCAACCTATTACAGGAAAGGCGTGTTGCATCGAAACTGTACAGTTTAAATGTTTCGGAGGAGGAAGGCTATTCGGAAGGCTGGAAGACTGCCATAGGGAAGCTTTTACAGAAAGAGAAGCTGGACTTGGATCCTTTACAAAAAGAAGCGGTTTACTTTTGCGGCAAAGTCCGGTATTCTTGTCCTTACGGGAGGTCCCGGAACAGGAAAGACGACCACCATAAAAACGATTCTGCATCTTTTTACGGAGCGGGGAAAAAATATCGCGCTTGCCGCACCGACCGGAAGAGCAGCAAAGCGGATGGGAGAAGCAACGAGGATATCCGCGAAGACCTTTGCACCGTCTCCTCGAGTATATGGGGAGAGAAGGCGAGGAAGAGGACGGAGAGGGATTTTCCAGCCTCTTCCAACGAAATGAGGACAATCCCGTCGATGCCGACGTGGTCATTGTGGATGAGATGAGTATGGTGGATCTCTATCTTATGGATGCCCTTTTAAAAGGCACTGCGTCCCGGGACGAGACTGATCTTAGTAGGAGACGGTAATCAGCTGCCCTCCGTCGGTGCAGGAAAATGTCCTTCGGGATATTATCGACTCCGGCTGTGTCAGTACCGTTCAGCTAAAAAGATTTTCCGTCAGGCGATGGAATCGGATATCGTGGTCAATGCGCATAAGATTAATGAAGGGATTGTGCCGGACCTTACGAAGAAGTCAAGGATTTTCTCTTTATCAGAGGAACGGAGCCCGAAAAATCATTTCGGACATTGTCGTTCTGATGAAAGAAAAAAGCTGCTCGAAGTACTTGCAGATCGATCCTCTTTCGGTGCAGGGTGATGTCTCCCCAGAAGAAGGGGCGCTCGGCGTGGAAAACTTAAACCGTTACCTGCAAGAGCACCTTAACCCTAAGGACAAGAACAAGGCGGAGAAAGAGTTATACGGTACACTGTTTCGTCTCGGAGATAAGGTGATGCAGGTAAAAACAATTACCAGTTGGCCTGGGAGATTCCCGGAAAGTATAATCTGCCGATAGAGGAAGGAGGAATCTTTAACGGCGATATCGGACGGATTGCGGAAATCGATCACTATGCAGAAACGATCACCGTTTTTCGAGGAAAGAAGAGTAGTTTTACGCCTTTAAGGACTGTGAAGATCTGGAACTGGCTTATGCCATCACGATTCATATAGTCACAGGGGGTCGAGGTATGATGCCGTACTTCTTCCGATGTATCAGGGGACCGCAGATTTTGATGACGAGGGAACCTTCTCTATACTGCCGTCACACGTGCAAAGTCCTGTGTCTGTCTTCTCGGAGATCCGCACATCTTTCAAGCGATGGTGCGGGAATGAGACAGAGCAGAAACGGTATTCCGGACTCAGTGCGGAGCTGAAACTGCGTGAAGGAGCAGATGGGGCGGACCGAGGATGAGAAAAGGACGGAAAAGGGTTACGTATGGCAGAGTGGGAAAGATGGAAAGAAGGAATTCTTAATGCAGTTTTTCCGAGAAGGTGTATCCTCTGCGACGAAGTGTTGGAGGAAGGAGCCTTCTGCTCTTCCTGCAGGGAAGAAAAGAGCCGCTGACAGGAGAGCCTGCATGTATCCGTTGCGGAAGGGGATTTTACGGGATGAGGGAGAGCCTCTGTAAGAACTGTAAGGAACATCACTTTTCTTTTCAAGGCAGGGATGATTCTGTATCAGCTTAGTGAAGAGGTGGAGGATGCCATAGCGGAACTCAAAACTATAAAGGAAGAAAAGATAAAGAATTTTTGGAAAGCGTGCCGGGGAGATTTTTGTAAAAACTGCAAGCCCTTTCCATAGATGGAATCTTCCGGTTCCGATTCATCGGGATAGAAGAGAGAGGATATAATCAGGCGGAGGTCATCGGAGAAGCGCTTGCGAAGGAATACGATATCCTATCTTTAGTGCATGTTGACGAGAGACAGAGAAGACAAAGGCTTTGAAGAGGTTGAATCCGATGGAGCGGATGCAGAACCTGCTCTTTCCGCGATGGCGTGCGAGAATCTCCCAGAAGGAAGTTAGAGAAAGTACTGCTTGTTGACGATATCTTTTACGACAGGAGCGACGATGGAAGCCTGTGCAAGAAAACTACTGGAAAAGGGAGCGGAAGAAGTGTATATTCTTGCCATTGACCGCAAGACGGATCGATAAAAGAAACATTGTTTTTCCGTTTAGGAAGAGGAGTTTTCAGTATGGAAGCTTGAAGAAAAGGGAAGAAAAATGAAAAGAAAGAGAACGGTCAGCGGGTGTCCCTTATGCCGGTATTTTCTCTACCGGGAGGAATACGGAATCAGGACATTCGGAAAAGCAAAACAGTTTATTGATTTTGAAAGAACAGGGGAATAGCGTATGGCAGGTTCTCCCGATGGAACCGACAGGGTACGGAATTCTCCTTACCAGTCTTTCTCCAGTTTGCCATTAATCCGTATTTTATCGACCTTGAGACGCTAGAGGAGGAGGGTTTCTCACAGAGGAAGAACTGCATGAGGAGGCTCAGCTTTCGCGTCTTCAGAAGAAGATTCGATACGGCTACTTTGCAGACGACGTTTTTCCGCTTCTTCCGAAGCATACGAGATGGAGGCGGCAGGAGACGCTTCCCTGCTTCTTTCCAACTTGCAGAAAGAAACGCTGGATTACTGCCTGTTTATGGCGTTGAAGAGGGTATGCGTCTTGTCCCTAGCAGGAATTTCCGGAAGCGTTACGGAACAAAGAAGCGTCCGCTGTGCAGACATTTTGGAGGAACATAGAGGACGTCGCCTGCTATGCTTTTATGCAGAAAAAGAGCGGAGGAACAGTGGCGTGCGCTTCGAGACTATGCGAAGGAATGCGGTGTGCAGATTCTCCGAGGGATCTTCCGATATACTGCGCGATGGACAGTGCGGATGTCTGGGGCAATCGGAGATGTTTGACTTTAGCGAGGGAGAAAAGGGCTATCCGGTTTCATTGCCGGTGTTCCGCCGGATGCCTTTTTCAGAGACAGGACAGCTCTGGGGAAATCCGCTTTATGACTGGGACACACAGAAGAAGGAGGACTATCTCTTCTGGTGTAAGCGGATGGAGTATTGTTCCGCCTCTATGATATTCTTCAGGTAGATCATTTCCAGCGGCTTTGCGTCATACTATAGCCGTACCTTTTTGCTGCGGAGGATGCGATTCACGGCGAGTGGAGAAAAAGGGCCGGGAGGACTTGTTTTCCGCTTTTCACCGCTATTTTCAGAAGAGGCCTGCCTGTCATTGCGGAAGACCTGGGCGTCATTACCGACGATGTGAAGGAGCTGATGCGGGAAGTAGAGTATCAGGGCATGAAGGTTTTACAGTTTGCCTTTGGTTCCGATTATGAAAAATACCTACTCTTCCCCCATGCGTTTACAGAATGACTGTTCCGTAATGTATACCGGAACGCATGATAATGATACCCTTACACACTGGTTTCAGACCATCGGGGATTGGGAAGAGGACGGATTTATCACTATCTTTCCCGTTCCGAGAACGATTGGAATGCCATGCCGAACTACAGATTAAAGAGCGATGTCGAGCACTTCCTATCTCTGCATTATTCCGATTCCGGACTATCTGAACTTACAAGGAGGAGATCAATGCTCCGAGGAACAGACCAGGGAATTGGCAGTGGAGAATGAAGGAGGCTTTCTCGGTGGAGAAAAAGCAGATTATTCAGGATATTCTGGAGACTTACAGGAAGAAATCGTAAGGAAAGGAAGAAATAAATTTATAGAATAATTATTCGATATAATAGAATATCCTATATAGTTTATAAGTAGGTTCGTGTCATGAAGCAGATTCATGCCACTAAAGCAGATTCATGCCATAAGCAGATACGTGTCATAAGCAGGGTTCTTGTAAAAGAGCGCGTATATTTTCTTTGGAAAGAGGAAAGAAAAGCCGTTTTGTCGATATAAGGTTGGAGGAACAGGTGGGGAATAAAAGTCTATTTTTCCGAGAATAGGGAACAGTCTTTTTCCAGTATTACTGGTATTTTTATCGCGCTCTTCTCTCTTTGGTCTCTGATGGAAATAAACGGAAAAAGACGGACAAAAGTATATAAAATCCTAAGAGACACTGACCGTCGAAGTGGAAACATCCGGATGGTACGGAAGACCGCTATGAGCAGCAAGCTTTTTACCTATCATTCCAAAAAGGATAAGATTACGATAGCACTTCCCGCTGAAAGAGGAGTGGAAGAAAGAAAATCAGTCCCTAATTTCTTCTTTTATGGAGGAATTGTGAAGGCATACTATAAGGATAGCTCATTGCCACTGCCGGGGAACATCTGAAGCGGCACATGATTGAGCATCTTCGGGTTTTTCATTCCGGTTCCGGAGGAAGCTTTTGGCGATGAGATACGGGTGGAGATTCAGCCGGGGATGGATTTTATGGAGGATACCTTCCATGCACCGGTTTTGATGCCGGTGCAGGATGCCTATATTCCCGATTTTACACAATGAATCCTCCTTTGCTTTTTCTATATGCTAGTTTCATGGGTAGTTATGTCGGCATCATTATCCTAGGAGTGCTTTTTATTTCACGGAGGAGTATGCCAAAGAGGCTTTTGGTTAATGCTTTTTGATCGATAGCATTATCGCCTGGTATATGGAAATTCCGGGATGATTTACGCGAGTCAATGCAAATGAAGACTTTAATGCCCGTTGTGGAATATATCAGGATGTATATGCTATTTTTTTAGTGCGCCCCTTCTATAGTAGCTATGAGACGACCCGTCCCGGAGTAAAGCGAGTATCTGCGAACGGCAGGGACTCTTCTTAACCTCGTATTTTTCATCTGTCTGATTCTGTATCTTCTTCCGACAGGCTATACTTTTGTCACATCACTTGAGAGTTGCGCAAGGGCGTGCAGATTGTCATGGTTTTTCTTCGCTCCTCTCTCTTCTTTTCCTGGAAAACGGAATAAAGAGAACAGCGGATTACATCATGCAATGTAAGCTTAATTTTTGTTGACTTTTTCGGCATCTTAGAACAGGTTCGTATCATCTTTGCGACGCGTATTACGGAAAATTTCCCGGGATTTCTCCGCTGGTTTGCCGCAGCGCCATTTTGCAAAATGAGCTCTTTTGTTCATCCTGGTTCTGACCTTCCTTTCTTCCTATGCTTTTTAAAGTGAGTTATATCGTTGAGAATACCCTGGCGGAGAAACAATTAAAATCACTTGCGTATTCCGATAACTTGACCAAGATGGGAAATCGGCAGTATTTACAAAAGAACTGGACGAGATTGGATAAAGAGAAGAATCCGGATTATGCGGTCATCTTTATGGATGTCAATGATTTAAAATATACGAATGACCACTTCGGGCATGAGGCGGGAGATCAGTTACTTCGCATGGTGTCTAGCGCCATCAAAGAAGCAATGAAAAAAATAAGAATGGATTTTCCGGACGAAACGGAGGAGACGAATTCCTTGCCGTGCTGCGTTCCTCAGTAGAGGCAACAGGAGTTTATGCCCACATCTTAGAAGTGCTGGAAAGAATGCGGATAGAAAGAAGTGCAATTCCCGTGAGCCTTGCTGTGGGGAATTGCTGCATATCATGAAGTTACGGAAGAAATCCGGAGCGAGGGAAAGGGAGAAGCTGCGGTGACCAGTGATGTGATTCGGACGGCGGACAAACGGATGTATGAAGAGAAATTAGCGACGAAAAAGTCGTTACCGTGATGAAGCGTAAGGAGAAAATTTATTAAAAATATTTGTTATGTTACAAAATTCCAAGTCGATATTAATAATTGAATAGGATTTTTTTCCTGTTCATACTGTAGAGACTAGGGGTATAGAGATGAAACAGAAAGATTCGTTTTGGAGTAAAAATAAGACTTTATTTTACTCTTTGTTTCCGTTCTAACGGGAATCTTTTTGTTACGCTCTTTTTAAACATTATGGCGAGGGGTTCCGGAAGAGAATTACCGGGTTCTTAACCATATTACGGTGAAGTGGAAGATCAGCAGGGAAAGGTAGAGACCTTCGACAGCCATCTTTTTAATTTTACTTCTTGTCAGGATAAAATCACGATGCACATACCCTGGAAAAGGCCTGGGAGAAAGAAAAATCAGTCCATTAATTTCTTTTTCTATAACAGTGTGGTGAAAAGCATACTACAAGGATCAATTGCTTGCGACGTATGGAGAGAATCTGAAGCGGCACATGATCGGAAAGCTATTAGTGAGTATTCTGGTTCCGCCGGAAAGCCTTCGGAGAGGAAATCCGCGTAGATATTTTTCCCAAAATGCATTTTATGGAAAAATAACTTCGATGCGCCTGTCCTGATTAATGACAGGGACGCTATGTTCTTCACGATTATAGGACAGGAGACATCCTATGCCCTCTTCGTGATGACCCTGATTGCGACATTTCTCGGCATGGTCATCTTTCTCTTCTTTTCTCCCAGGCATATCTATGCAAGAGAAGGTTTTTGGCTTATGGCGATGATTTTTGCCCTGACTTTATGGCATCTCGGGAATTCGGGCATGGTGTATAAGTTGAGTGATGATGCCGATTTAAGTGCCGTGGGAGAGTATATCGGGATGTATCTTCTCCTTCCCTCCGCACCGATTTATGCCAGTTATGAAACAGAACGTCCCCGGGTGAAGAAATATCTCCGGATAGTCGGAAGTATTTGCTCTGCGATCTTTGTTCTTACGCTCGTTTTATATCTTCTTCCGACGGGCTATACCTATGTGTGGAATTTGCGTTGGGCGCAGGCATTACAGCTCGTGATACTCCTGTCCTGTGTACTCAGTTTGATCTTCCCGGCAGGGCGACAAAGAACAGTTCCGACCGTATCTTGGAGAAAGGACTTGTCGTTGTGGCTTTACTGGGCGTCCTGGAGCAGCTGCGTTTGATTCTCTCTGCGAGTGTGAGACGACAGGTGGCCGTCCTTTATGCAGACCTTTGTGAAAATCCGTTTCTCCAAGGTCCTGATTATCGTGATGGTTTTCATCTTCATTACGTCCTATTCCTTCAAGCTCATTCTGATTTTGCAGAAAAAAATCTGGAAGACGAACATTTACGGGTTCTCGCTTTCTCAGACAGCCTGACCTTGCTTGAAATCGGCAGTATCTTCAGAGAAAGATAGATCTTCTGGATCACCAGAAAGCGGAGGATTACAGGGGTGATCTTCATGGATATCAATGACTTGAAGTTTACCAATGACCACTACGGGCATGACAGTGGAGATAAGTTAATCAGTATGGTTGCCTCCGCCATTAAAGATACGGTCGATCCGGCAGGAGGGTTCTGCGGTAGAAACGGAGGCGATGAGTTTATCGCGGTGAGTTTCTCCGGAAGGGTCCATCTTTAGCGTAGCAGAAAAGATTCAGGAGAATCTGGAGGCGCAGAAAGAGAGAGAGAGTGAAGTTTCCGGTCAGTCTCTCTTTAGGGTTTGGCAACCCACAGTGAGCTTTCTGCCGAGGCACATCTGCAAAGGAAAGACTATGTTACGTCAGACTATGTGATTCATAAGGGCAGATTACCGTATGTATCAACATAAGTGTCAGGGTGAAAGCAGGCAAGAATCGCGAAGAACCGAAAAGGTCTAGTTATTTCTTTGCGTTTCCGCTTTCTCCTTTTGTGCTTTTGTTTCTTCCTGATTTTGCTTTTTCTCCTCTGCGTTTTTGTTTCTGTTCTTTCTTCTGTTCTTCTTTCTGCTTCTGTTCTTTCTCCCTGCTTTTTCTTTTGCTCTTTTTCTTCTTTTTTTGTTTGAAGGCGGAATCTTTGTCAATCGCACCGAGCTTTACCATAAAGTCAGAGCGCTTTTTCCAACTCTTTCTTTTCTTCTTTCTTTCCGTATTTCTCCGTGAGGGTCTCTTCACCGGAGAATAAGTTGAGTGCCCAGTCCCAGACGTTCGCCCGGGATTTCTACGCCAAGAGCGGAGAGGGTTGTCGGAAAGTCGTCAAAAGTGGTATATACCCGTTCTTTCTTTTTCCTTCACCTTTGCAGCGGCGTTCAGATAGCAGGTATATACCTTTCTTTGGTAGGATTTCGGGACGTCGTTACAGAAATCATGATCCATCGTAGGGATGGTCACCGGAGATGACGATGCTTGTGTTGTTATAGAAATCCTGTGCCTGAATCCAGCGCACAAATTCGCTGACCTGCCGGGAAGTACAGTTAAAGACATTCGCATATTGATTATCCGGGTAAGTATTCTTGCAGAGGCGGCAGACATATCCGTCCGGAAAGTGTGTATCCACCGTAAGCAGGGGTCAGGTTGAAAGGTTTGTTCTCTTTTTGCAAGTGCAGTGAGTTCCTCTCGAGCATAAGTGAAGAGCTTTTTCATCTTCAAATCCCCAGTTTACCCAGTAGTTTTCAGGAATTTATTCTTTCGTTTCCAGTAACTGTAGTCTTCAACCTGGACATTTCCGTGGTCTTTCATAAAGAGTTCTCTCCCGCCGAAGTAACCGACGGAACCGAGAAGGAATTTCTGTGTGTAACCTTCCTCTGCCAGAATGTCTCCGAGTGCAGTGACGGTGGGAAAGAAATGTTCCTGACTGTCCATCGAGTTCTGTTCGATGGAAATCTTTAAGGAAGTCCGGTGCTCTGTCCGAACATCGCTCCCCATCGTCCATGTTGCGCCGGGCATGGAGATTCCGCCATTACGCTTTTCTCCGGGTCCGGAAAAGTCTTCCCCTTCTTCTTCCGAAAAGCCGGGTCAGCTCCGGGGAGCAGATTCTCAGGAAAAGGCTCCGCCGTGCGCTTTGTCCATAAAAAGTCATTTCCGTCGATTCCATATAGATATAGATGAGATTTCTTTTTCTTTTCGGGAAAATGAAGAGATACCGTCTTCGGATCCACGTAGTTTTCCTCAATAAATTTGGAAGGAAATCTGTGAGGAAAGATAGCTGCCTAGAAAATGCTATCCCAGGCGTTCGCAATGGTCGCAGAAAAAGAAGCCCAGTCCGAAGAAAGAAAAGAAAATAGCGCGTGCTTTCTGATAAAAAGAGTTACGCAGCGGAGTTTCGGAAATTTTTGTTCCGTCGCCTCCCTTTTCGGGTCTTTTTAAGAAGAGGTAGAGCAGAAAAGAAAGCACAGTAAGAAGAAGGGCGGGAGCAGAACCGTGAGGAGGAAAAAGGTGAACCAAGTGCCCGTTTGCGCCGCCCATCGGTGCTTTGATATGATACAGAATTTCATCGACAGTCAGTTCGCTCCAGTTTTGGAAGGAGATACTGTAATGCGAAGTATAAAAGGATGAAAAATAAAAAGAAAGATAAAAAGGGAGAGGAAAATTCTCCACACTCCCCCTTTTCTTTTTTTAATTCCGTAGCGAGTTTCCTGTATATTTTCCATTATGTAATCCTCTCTTTCTTCCGATTAATAAAACATAAGAATCATATCTCTTTTGAAAAAGCTGTAAAGGAGAGAAACCTCATATTTCAAAAGAAGTCGTAAAAGCAAGGGAGAAATCCTACATTTCAAAGATATAGCAAAGGAAAGAAAATCCTACATCTTTTTTTAAAAAATGCATAAAAAACTATTGCCAGAAAGAACAGAAACCCGTATTATATAAAAAGTTATAAAAGTTTGTCTTAACAAAGTATAGATGAGAGGTTTGCAGACCGATGCGAGTAAAAAGAGAACAGCTGGAGTTTCTGAAGAAATTCAGATATATCGTAGAGAATGAAGAATATAAGAAGTTAAAAAGAGTTCCGAGACACGGGAGTACCAATACGTATGCGCATAGTGTAAGGGTTGCTTTGATGGCGTATCGCCTTGCAAAAAGTGGGGAATGGATGCGGACAGTGCAGGGGAAAAATTGGCCTGCTGCATGATTTCTGCATGATTGATTATCATAAAGATGACGGAACCTCACACGATGGAAGATGGTATTGCTTCTATCACGGAGAGGATGCGCTGGAGAATTCGGCAAAGCAAAATTTCTATTTAAATCATGTCGAAAAGAGAGCAATTCTTACGCACATGTTTCCCCTGTCCACCAGAATACCGAACAGCAGACTGGCTTATCTTCTGACCTTGTCGGACAAGACGGTCGCGCTTCAGGAATCGCTTCAGAATATCGTGATTGCCTTCGCCCGTTTGCGCTATCGGACGGCTTTAACCCAGAAAAAGGCGGTTCATTTTCTGAGAGCCATGCTGAGCTTTTCATAAGAATGTGCAACTTGCAGAGGAACACGCTAAAGCATCAGTGAAGAGCATAATTTCTTTTGCCGAAGAGGAGAGTACCCACACGGACGATGGTGGCACCTTCTTCTACGGCAACCGTATAATCTCCGCTCATTCCCATGGAGAGTTCTTTCAGGGGAAGAGCGGGGAATTTGCAGTTCTTGCAGTTTAACTCGCAAAGCCCGAAAGACCGGACGGTTTTCCTCCGGATCCTCCGTAAAAGGGAGCAACGGTCATGAGTCCTGTAACTTCGATGTGTGAGAACGTTTCTATAGCGGAGATAGCCTCTTCCAGCGAGGTCCAGCATAAAACCGGATTTGCTTTCTTCTTTCGCAACGTTTACTTCCAGAAGTATTCGTGCCGTTTCTCCCTTTTTGCCATATTCTTTCTCTATGCTTTCTGCGAGAGACAGAGTCTACGGAGTGAATGAGACAGACTTTCCCGGGAAGATACTTGACCTTGTTCTTCTGCAAGTTTCCAATCATGTGAAAATGCGGACGGTCTTCCTGCATGAGAGGGTCTTCCGTCATCCTCTCATATTTTTTCACGAATTTCCTGCACTTTATTCTCTCGAAATCCCGAATACCGCACTGATAGGCTTCCCGGAGCATGGTGTACAGCGGTTTTGGACACGCCGAGGAGTAGAATATCCTCTTCTTTTCTGCCGGCTTTCGCTGCGGCACGCCAGTATATTTTCTTTTATACTTTGCAGTTCTTTTTCCATAAGACTGTTCTCTTTCAAAAGACCTTTCTTTTTCGACTTGCAGCAGGCTATCCTTCTTTTCGATTTAAATCCAGGATGAAGTCAACGGCCTTCGGCAGTCCGTCGGAAGGATATGTTCGGTGATGTGCTTGGCAACCGCTTTCGCTTCCGGCTTGGCGTTACCCATCGCGATACCGAGTCCCACCGACTCCAGCATTTCTACGTCGTTCCACCCGTCTCCGATGGCGGCAACTTCGTCCATGGCAATGCCGAGGCGATCGATGATTCTCTGAATACCGTGGATTTTTCGCGACGCCCTTCTTCGCAATGTCGTAGGACAGACCGTCGGACCAGCGGATCAGGTGGCAGTCCGAGAGTTCTGTTTCCACCGGAGAAACCTGTTCTTCCTTTAGAATCGGAATCAGCATGAGCTGCTCTTTCGTCTTCACTTCGGATAAGGGCAAGAGAGGGGGAACCCGGTATGGACATAAGCAAGGGTACGCAGCAGGTCCTCATTGATAAAGTTCATGTAGAGTCTTCTTTCTTCCAAAAATAAAACAGGGAAGGGATCCTTTTTCGAGAAGGGCGAGGGTCGCTCTACCATCGCTTCGGAATAGACTCTTTGAGAAGAACTTCCGCAAATTTCGGATCGAGTAAGGGAGTTCCTGTTCGGGAAGTTCCATCAAAAAATTGATATTCTTTTTCGGTTTGTATCCGGGATTCACAGTGAACTGTGTCTTTGCCCTCTTTGCATCGGGAATATAGTTGTATCCCCCGTCCAGAGTGACAAAGGCATCGAAGTACATCCCTTCTACCAGTCCTTCGTTGTAGATTTCCACCCAGTGCCGTCCGGTTGCAATAGCGCAGTATAAGCCCGCTTCCTGTGCTTTACGGATGGCAAGTTTCGTGGACTCCGGAATCACACCGGTTTCAAACGGGCGCAGTGTCCCGTCTATATCAAAGAAAATCATTTTTTTATCATCGTGCTTACTTCCTTACTGCTCTCTTATATTGGTAGATAGTGGTAGCCGGAGGAGAAGGAAGAAGGGACTTACCCTTCTTCGTTTTGTGGAGCGGATTCCGTTTCTTCCGTAGCCGGAAGAGAACTGCTGCTCTCCTTTAAAGCATTCAGTAAGCCGCTCATATTCTGGAGATCGGAAGGAATGATGATCTTCGTCGAGCGACCGTTTGATACCTGTGGTAAAAGGTTTCCAATGCACGAATCCGGAGAACCGCTTCATCGGCATGGGCTTCCCGCAGGGAGACGGATTCCTCGGCTTCCGCTTTCTGTACATCGAGAATCGCCTGTGCCCGACCTTCCGCCTCACGGATTTCTTTTTCTTTCTGCGCTTCTGCGGCAAGAATGGTTTTCTGCTTTTCCGCTTCCGCGTTCAGGATAGCGGCCTGTTTATTTCCTTCTGCGGTCAATACGGCAGATTGCTTCTTCAGCTTCTGCAAAAGTAACGGACTCTCTCTTTTCCCGTTCACTTTCATCTGCTTCTCCATCGCTTCCCGGATTGCGTCCGGCGGAAGAATGTTTTTCAGCTCCACACGGTTTACTTTGATTCCCCAGGGGTCGGTTGCTACATCCAGTAAGAACGCATCTGGGTATTGATCTCATCACGGGAAGTCAGAGTTGTATCCAAATCCATAGAACCGATGATGTTACGAAGGGTAGTCGCCGTTAAGTTTTCAATGGCGGCGATGGGGTTTTCTACACCGTAAGCATAGAGTTTCGGATCCGTGATGACGAAGAAAACAACGGAATCAATCCGCATAGTCACGTTATCTTTCGTGATAACCGGCTGTGGAGGAAGTCGGCAACCTGTTCCTTTAAATTGATGCGCTTTGCGATACGGTACATAAAAGGAATCAGGAGGTGTACGCCGGGTCTCCAAACGGAGTGAAAACAGCCAAGACGTTCTACAACCATAGCGCAGGCTTCCGGAACGATACAGAATCGTAGATAAAAATAGAAATAAAGAACGATAAAGAACAGAACAATGAACGGCATAATATTCTTCCTTTCTCTCTGTAAGAATCAATCAATGGATAAGATGGAATCTGTTTTTTGAAAACTGCTTTTTCTTTTCAGGGAAGCGCTCTCCGGAAGCTACCTCCCTTCAGGGTAATTCTCGGGTTTTGCTTTTGTAAAAGCATTGTGGAAAAGCAGAGCCCGCCGGAGCGGAAGAAGACATCCCGACAGGGAAACACCGTATCTTGGAGCGGGAGTGCTGCGCCTTGAAGCGGAGATGCTTCCGTTTGCCTGCTTTAAAGGATTTACTTTTCCCGAAATTACCGGAGAAGTTCGTTCCGCTGTTCGATTCAAATAGGTGACTTTTTCTGTCATTTTCCATGGTATTCACAGAAGTCATCCGGAAGGGAGTGGGAACGATTGATGAAAGATGCGGTCATCCAGTACCCAGGGTTCTTTCACTATCCTTTTGCAAACAGGACAGAAACGACCGTTTAATCTTCCGTCGCATATTGGACATATCAGCATAGAAACTCCTTTCTTCTCTACACTTATAACGCATTCATCATAACATGATTCTTAAAATAATTAAACAAGGAGGCGGAGAAGAATCCCGTATTTTCTTGAAAGAAAGGGGGAATCTGCTACTATGTTCAGATAAAAAGGAAGTGAACCAGACTCCGGAGAGCAGGGAAAGCACGAGTGAGGGGGAGCGGTCATGGAGAGAAGAGAGTGGTATGGGACGGCGAGCAACGGGCTCGGAAAGATTTATGAACAACTGTGGCAGGGACGAAAAAAACAGCGGGAGAAGAAAGGCATTGTCTGTGTAATCCACGGAATGCAGGGACATCTCGGCAGTTATGCTTATCTTTTTCGTGCCCTGGCGGAAGAGGGGTATGTCGTTTGCAGGGCAGGATCTGCAAGGGCATGGCAGGAGCGCGTCTGTACCGGGATACTTTGGAGAAAGAGACGAGCTTTACCTCGATTCTCCATGACGTGCACAGGGATGTTGATTGAAGTAAGAAGATGGTATCCGGGACTTCCTCTTTTCCTTTTCGGGCATTCGATGGGGTCTTTTGTGGCGAGGGACTACGCGGCGACGTATCCAGGGAAGTTTCGGCCTGCTCCTCTCCGGCACCGCCGGCCCGAACATTTTCCTAAGAGGAACGGCAGGCTGCCTTTCGGTGTAAGCGGATACGGGGAGGAAAAAGCCGAAGGAAAGCAGGAAGGGCGCTTATGGCGAAGTATTTCTGTAGGGGGATTCGCGAGCCGGAAAGCCTTCTGGATTGGGTGTGCACGAAGAAGGAAGTGCTCTATGGAAAGGTACAGGACCCGCTGCAGGTAGGGTTTACAGTCGGAGCCTATAAAGACCTGGTAGAAGAACTGATGAAGGTCAATCGTGTAGAAGAGATTTTTGAAGTTAAAGGCGACACCGATGCTTCTTGTTTCCGGTGGGGCGGATCCTGTAGGAGAGTATGGAAAAAGGTCCGGCGACCGTTTACGGCATCTTGCATGAGGCGGGAAACCGGGATGTCACGATGCATCTATCCGGGACTTCGGCATGAAATCTTAAACGAGGATGTGCAGGAGGAGGTTATCGCAAGAATGTTGCGGTTCTTGCAGGAACAAGTAGAAAGGGGACAAAATGGAGAAAAAAATACTCTACATCAATAGGAAGGATCCTTCGAAAGTGAAAGCCGTGCATGCGGTTGCGCTGGTTCGGAAGGGTGAAGATTCTGCCCGCTCCGGAAGAGAGAAGTACAGGAGCTTCCGGAGGACAGCGGAGATCCTCAAGTTTATCGGGTTCGGCAGTCAGGAAGTTGGGTCGTTTTTACAGGATTTAAAGAAAATCGGCATTCGTGTCGATTTAAAGTGCATGGAGACGGAGCACAACAAGGAATGGAGACTTTCCGCACTCCATAAAGAATTGCAGGAAGAGCACGAGTATATGATGAAGGGAGTTTCAGAAGACAAAGTAAGGAAGGAAGAAGGATGCCTTCGGATTGGAGAGGATAAACAATGACTGAAGAAGAAAAGAAGAAGCGGAACAGCAGGAAGAAACCGCAGACCTTTGTCGGAGAACTTTTTGAATGGGTAAAGATTTTTCTTTGTTGCGGGGATTGCCGCATTTTTGCTGAATAACTTTATCATCGCAAACTCCACGATTCCACCGGTTCCATGGAGAATACGATTATGGCAGGCAGCAGGGTCTTCGGCTCCCGTCTCGCCCTATCGTTTCGGCGAGGTGAAGAGGGACGATATCGCTCATCTTCCTCTATGGCTATAAGTGCAGGAATGACGGGCAGCAGTACCGGGGAGACGGATAAAGGGGTGTGCCCTTATGACGGAAGAGAGGATAAGCGGAATCAACCGATTTACTATGTAAAAAGAGTGATCGGTATGCCCGGGGATCATATTGAAATCAAGAAGACGGGCGAGGTGGAAGCGAGCTATATCACAAAATTAAAATGTTCGCTCCAGCAACAGGGAAGGTTCCAGTCGGAACCGTTTATGTCAACGGAAAAGCCATTCAGGAAAAACTATCTTCCGGAACCGATGATTGTAGACGGAACCAGTTTCCGGAGTTGGATGTTACGGTACCGGATAACTGCTATTTTATGATGGGCGACAATAGAAACAATTCCGCAGACGCCAGATTCTGGGGAGAGAACCGTTTTGTGAAGCGGGAGAAAATGCTTGCCAAGGTTTATATTTGTTATTGGCCGCTAAACCGTTTCGGTATGGTGAAGTAGAAGAGCGAAGGAGTGCCGGGAAAGAAGAAAGGGAATATTCTTTACCGGTACTTTTTCACATTTTCAACACAAGAGCGCGGTGAGCTACAAACTGTTTTTCTTGTATCCGAGGAAGTGATACAATAGTCCCTGTTTACGCCGTTTCATGGTGAGAAATAGGATTCGTATTTTCATAAAGAAATAGAAGAGGGCAAGAAGGAGGGTTCCATGAGTAAGACAGAAGGACAGAAGTTGGAAGAGCAGTTATGCTTCAAACCGGAGCATATCGCAAAATACCCGAAGGACATGGAGAAGGCAATGGAGTTTGCTGAGGGATACAAGACATTCCTGGATCATTCGAAGATTGAAAGAGAGTGTGTATCCTACAGTGTTTCTCTTGCGGAGAAAGCAGGGTATAAGCCGTTTAAGCGCGGTGTGAAAGGAAAAGCGGGAGACAAACTTTACTTTGTCAATCGGGGAAAGAACCTCTTTCTCAGTAACACTGGGAAAAGAAGCCGTTGAATGAGGGAATTCATTTCAATATTGCCCATATCGATTCTCCGCGAATCGATTTGAAGCTAATCCGCTCTACGAGACGGATGAGCTTGCTTATTTTAAGACCCATTACTATGGCGGAATCAAGAAATATCAGTGGGGAACCATTCCTCTTGCTTTGCACGGCAGAGTGATGTTCTCCGACGGAAAAGTCCGTGGATTTACATTTCGGAGAGGAAGAGGGCGATCCGGTTCTGGTTATCACGGATCTCTTACCGCATCTTGCAAAGCAGCAGAGTGAAAGAAAGCTCGCAGAAGGACTGAAGGGAGAGGAACTGAATGTTCTTCTGGGTTCCCTTCCGGTGGAAGACAGTGAGTGAAGGAAGCCTTTAAGTTGAAGGTTCTGTCAATTCTCCATGAGAAGTACGGTATAGTGGAGAAAGATTTTATGCGTGCGGAGTTGACGCTGGTTCCGGCACAGAAGGCGGTAGATGTCGGTTTTGGATTCCTCTATGATAGGGGGCTTACGGACAGGATGATAAGGTTTGCGCTTATACGGCACTTATGGCGGAACTGGACGGAAAGAAGCCGGAATACACTTCTCTTACCGCTCTCGTGGATAAAGAGGAGATCAGTTCTACGGGAAATACGGGTATGGAGTCGGATGCTCTTCGTCATTTCGTAGAGGATCTCGCCGAGTGCGAAGGAGAAAAGGGTACGGGATGTTCTTCGGAATTCCCTCTGTCTCTCTCCGATGTCAATGCAGCGTATGATCCGACATTCCCGGATGTTTATGAAAAGCGGAATTCCTCTTTCTTTAACCACGGTCCGGTACTGACCAAATATACCGGCGTGAGAGGAAAGAGGCGGTTCCAACGATGCTTCAGCGGAAACTATGCGAAAGTGATTCAGTATATGGATGACGCCGGAATTCCATGGCAGATTGGAGAGCTTGGAAAAGTCGATGAGGGCGGCGGAGGAACCATTGCAAAGTATATGGGCAATATGGATGTTGATACGGTAGACCTCGGCGTAGCCGTACTGTCCATGCATGCGCCTGTTTGAACTTACAACAAAGCTCGATGTGTACTATACCTACAAAGCATTTCTTGCTTTTTAATCGTTAAAGAGTAGAGTGAGGAGTATTATGAGAAAAAGAAGTTTTTACTGAGTACGGCGATTCTTGCCATGGCGCTTTTTGCCGCATCTTGCGGAAAGAAAACGGCAGATCAGCACAGAGAAGAACAAGGCATCCGCGTCGGAGCGTCCTCCTCCAATGCCAGCCCTTCCACGCTGACAGAGGACAGTCCGAAAATTAAAGAGTTGGAGAACATGAAGGTTCCCGAAAGAGCCGAAGGTTTTCTGAAATGGGAAAGATTACGCTTCCGGATATCAAGAAGATCAGCGTAACGGTGGCACCGATGAAGGAAGTAACGGATGCGGATGTGACCGCAACGATTAATCAGGCTTTGCAGCAGGATCTGAAGACCGTTGAGGAGCCTGCGAAGGAAGGCGATACTGTAAATATTGACTACAGCGGTACGATTGACGGAAAGAAGTTTGACGGCGGTACAGCGGAAAAAGCAGGATTTGCAGCTGGCTCCGGACAGTTTATTCCGGGCTTTGAAGACCAGCTGATCGGAAAGAAGGCCGGAGAAAAGCTTACCGTGAAGGTCACTTTCCCGAAAGAATATAGTCAAGCGCCGGACCTTGCCGGAAAAAGATGCGGAGTTGCCGTTACGGTCAATGCCGTAAAGCGTGCCCCAGGTTGACCGACCAGTGGGTCAAGGACAACAAAGATACGACCGCGGAGACCGTAGAAAGTTATAAAGATCAGATCAGAGAGCAGCTGAAAGCCAAGACAGAGTTCCGCTATCATTCCACCATTCAGAATGATGCGATGCAGCAGATTACGATGAAGCGAAGGTGGAACCGTCCGAGAAGCTGATGAGTATGCGGAAAGCCTATGTTCTGAATGCACAGTTAACGCAATATAAAGCAGTATGGTATGGGCGCGGCGGATGTCATCAATATGTCCGGAAAGTCTGTCGAGGAGTTCAAGAAAGACGCCTATGCCAATGCAGACAGCTACGCAAAGCAGATTTTTCATCATGAGAAAGATTGCGGACGACCAGAAGATCCGTCCGACCGATGCTCTTTCTGGACAGTCTTGCCAAGGCGGAATCCTCTCTCACCGGGCAGGGATATGAATCGAATCAAACTCATCGAGCAGTACGGAAAACAGGTTGTAGAGGAAGCGGCTGTTCGGAATGCGGTTATGGAGTACATTGAGTCACAGATTACGGTGAAGGAAGAAGAACCGTCTATCTCGACCGAGATAGATACACAGAATAAGACCGACAAGAGCAAAGGTACGGAAAAGCAGTCGGAAGAGAACAAAGAAACAGAAACGAAGGAGAGCCAGAGTGAGGCGGAGGAAAAAGAAGTAAGAGAAGAAAGCGGAAAAATACTTTCTTTCTCGTCGGAGAATTACAGGGTCTCTCTACGTGAAACACAGTCTAGAGGAAAGAGCACGAAATACGAAAATTGTATTCCGTGCTCTCTTTTATTCATAACAGTATCGCGCGGAAAGCTTGCAATATCCCGTTTCTTAACAAGTGGAGAAGACGAAGCCGGAGACGTCTTGTTGTGCCTACAGCAGGATTGACAATTTTTACGTTTTTCTTAAAATTAAAGTGAGACACGGAGAAGAGAAGGGACAGAAGAATGCGAAAAATCTGCCAGCGGGATATCTTTTTATATGAATGAGGAACTTCGGGTTCCGCAAAAGAAATGTGCCTGATCTTTAATAAAGTACGACAGGGAAATATGGTGGAAACCAGAGTCAGTGAGATTAAGCAGGGAAAGCGAAAAGGGTATCGAGGACTGAAGGATGCGGCACTGCCCTGCTTTTTACAGTGTTTTCAGGGAAAAGAGGAAGAGCTGCAATTTCAGAAGTTACTTCGCTTTGTAAAAGAAGAACAACTCTATTTCCCGGGAGTGGAAGATGAGGATGACTTTCAGACCTATGCCTTACGTTTTTGGAGTACGGGCTCGAGAATTGCGAAATTCCGGTCGAGACAGGAGGGGTTTTACCTGAAGCGACGCCTATGATGAAACTTGCGCTCTTTCCGCCTGTTTTTGGAGAACCGGACAGTGCCGGATACACCTGCCTCATTACAGGAGAAGCTTCGAAATCATCCGCGGTATCTGCTTCTTGTTTCCTTATGTTTTTAGCTCTTTTTCTTTATTTTGTCCTTTTTCGCAGGGATGGTTTATCCCTTTTTATGAAGGCTTACCGGCTTTCTTTCCGGCAGTTTATTTTTGCTGATTCTTTTTCTGGCTGTTTCTCCCCTCTTCTTTGGCCTGATCGATGTCGTGATAGCGGTGTATTCCTATCGGAAGAAGCACCCGGGAAGACATTTCTTTGAGAGATTTCCTTCATTGCAAAGTATGGGGAGAAGGACTCCGTTATACAGGGTAGGGGACGCTATGACCTGAATCCGCGTCTTATCTTCTATTCCATCGCTTGTAATCTGACCGGTTCGTTTTCCGCGATTGCCCTTTATCTTTTTTTACATACCTTGACCGATTTTTGCAGCATTTGCAGAGAATCCGCATTTTGTTGCGATGGCAAATATTGTGGTCTACTTTAATATGCTGACCACATTTGCACAGACCTTCTTTCTATTTACGAGGGAGCCGATGCGTGTTTTCCGGGAAAATGTGGAGAATCCCGATACAAAACGCGCTGACCGTCTCCATGTCATTGTAAACAGCATTTACATGGTTTACAGCATGAGTTTTACAGCGATTGGCATTGCGCTTGCCCTTCTCTACAGCTATGACCATGCAATCATGGGGAAAAATGCCTTTGTCTCCGTACTTTGCGCTGGCCATTTTCACATCGCATCTCTTTCTCTGGTTCTCTTCCTGCTCGCCTTTTTGCGAGTGCAGTTCAATGCGGAATGCGCCGGTTCTTTTATCTTCCTTTCTCCCATTGTCGTCATTTTAAGTTCTCTTTGCAGTGTGCTTTGTTTTGATTCCGGAATGGGAGTCCTGCTCTTAAATCTGGTGAATTTTGTGGCGATTCTTACCCTGGCTACTCTGTTTTCTGCGAAGCGGAGTGGAAAAAGGAATCTTTCATTTTATTCGGGCGCATCGAGCCTATTTTGCACTTTATGTCATTTTATTTTTCTTTTTATATCCTGTCCGTCCATTTGTAGCGGACTTACACCGATTACACTTCCCTTCGGTGTAAAAATGGTAATGAAAGCTTTCTTTTCCCCTTAAGATGATTTTCAGTCATTTGTAAACTGTACACGAAAGGAAGGGGATTTCCCGAGAGATTCGGAAGAGGAAGCGGAAATTCCCAAGTCATTCGAAAAAGGAAGGGGAAGAAAATGAAGAGAAGAAGCATCTTAAAATGCAGTGTAGCGACATTACTTTTGCACGGGGTTTTTAGCGATGAGTGTGTATGCCGGCTCCTGGATCAAGAATGCCACCGGATGGTGGTATGACTATGGAAACAGCACCTGGCCCTCCAGCAGTTGGCAGTGGATTGACAGAAACAACGATGGTGTTGCAGGGTGTTACTATTTTGACCGTTTCGGCTACTGCATGATCAATGCGACTACGCCGGATGGCTATCAGGTAAACGGAAGCGGTGCCTGGGTGGAGAACGGTATCGTGCAGACCAGAAATGTCGGCGGAAGCAAAGTAAGCGGTGCGGGAGAAGAAGCAACGAATGAGGCGATTTACACAGCCGGACGAAAAATAAGCTCTCCCTCTTTAACACAGACCCCATTATTCGTTCTGGTGTTCGGAAGATGGATAGCCTGGCAAGCAATCGGGAAAAACAAATCCTTCACCAATTGCTTAATGTTTATAAGTGACGACCGCGGGGAATATATAGAATTTGACAATTCCGCAGGCTATACACATCTCAAGGCAACCGTTTTTCCCGGTTAAGGATTCTTGGGATGAAGGAAACCAGTACTCTTACAGGTTCTTTCCGGGGAGGATGACGAGTTTATTCCACGCAGGACATCTACTATGATACGAAGGCGTTTGACATTGATGTGGATATTACGGGTTATGAAAAGGTAAGGCTGAAAGCAGTCAGAGTAAGCCAATATAGGGCTAGAATATCGCGGTAGCCAATGCCCGATTTGAGTAAGCGGAAAAGATTTTTCCGGAAATCGTGAAAAGAAAGGAGCTGTGGGAGAGAGCGCAAAAACTTTGCAGCTGTCTTTTCCGCAGCTTTTTTCTTAAAGAAGATATAGAGGTGGGAATATGGATTCAACCACATGGATAGCAGAATTCTTTCCATACTATTCTTTGAGTGGTGTTGTATTATTTCCTTTCAAAGTAGTGTAGTATTGGATGCAGAAACAGAGAAGCAGAAATAAAGAAGTAGAAACAAAGAAGAACAGTGTTTTACCCGTTCCATAAAGGCTATCCAGAAGAAGGAGTAGAAAATGTTTTGTGGTCATTGCGGTTTTAAAAATGAAGACAGCGCCGTATTTTTGCGGAAATTGCGGAGAACTTAGAAAGCAGCGCGGTCAATCCTATACCGAAGATAGAAGCCGGTGCGAGAGCCGGTACAGGAGATTCCCAAAGAGGCCATCCCGGAAGCCCCTGCCGGAAGAAAAAGGAGCATCTCGGCTGTATCCTTTTTCGATTCTCTGTTTCCTTCTGCTTCTTGGAGCAGGCGGTGTTTAGGGGATATTTTCGTTTCTTCCGAAAGCAGACTCTTCCGCTCGACGCTTACCTGAAGAGTCGAGTTCACGGGGAGCCGAGCGGATATGCGAAGGCCGGTGCGGAACTGGATTGGGATGCGACAGAAGCGGATTATGGAAAGAAATTGCACTTTACGTCGGAGGCAAAGGAAGACGGCATTGCCAGAAAGATATGCCACACCGATAGACTATCTGAAAGAGGCGGTCAGCGCGCCAAGCTTTGACGAGGACAGCGATATTGAAGACGGGGAAAGCATAGGTACAAGTGGTCCGTCAATGAAGAGGAAGTTGCCGATTACCTGAACTGTAAGATTAAAGTGAAGGATCAGAAAGGTTAAAGCGCACATTGGGGAAAAGGCGGAAGAAAAAGACCTTCTGGAGGAGTTACCGTTGAGACGGAAGGTACGGTAAACGGAAGCAGCTACCTTGTTCTTTCCGATTTCCCGGAAGGTCTTAGTGAGGAAGACTTCACGATTGAGCCTGACTCGGGACTGAAAAAAATGGAGACAGGGTGAAAATCAGTCTGGCGAAGGATTCCTCGTATTATATGGAAAAAGTGCGGTTTTTCTACCGAGTAAAAAGAGAGAACTTATACCGTGTCGGGACTACAGGAAGAGTGCCGCAACGGAGAACCCGACCAGAGTCTATAGAGAACGGTTTCAGGAATGCAGGAGAGGCACCGAGCAGTACAGCCAATTCTTTCGAACGGATACCGTCCCGGAATTCTTATGTCCCTACAGTTCCAGCCGTCTCATCACGAGGCAGGGACGTAGAAACCCTGATGGCACAGTATCCTGCAACGATGTTCCCGGGACAGAGAAACATCACGCAGATGGTTGTTAATGAGATGTATGCGCGATACGGTTATGCCTTTGGGATCAGGGACGACCGATTACTTCTCGCAGTTTAGCTGGTATGCGAATAACTGGGAATAAAACAAGTGATATGGACTCCATCTATCCGCGGATGTCACAGATTGAAAAGCAGAATATTGATTTTCTAAAAACATTCCATTAGCCGGTAAAAGAAAAATATTTTGTAGGAATTAAAAGGTTTTATCCATGAATTAAAAAGCATTGTCTCCATCTTTGAAATAAAACTGAGATTTCTTCTTTATTTTTGATTTGTAAAGCTTGACGAAAGTACTTGCAGTTTGTGCATTCGTGATCAAAACAAAGGAAGAAGAAATGGAGAAAAGAAAAAGCGAGAAAAGAAAAAAACATTTAGAAAACCCGGAAAGAGGAAGAAAGCGATGAAGCTTTCCGTACAGTTAACCCTCTTTCTGGGTTTATTAGCGTTGATTAGGGATGTCCATTGTCAACATTGGAACGATTCATCTGAGTCGGGTCTCTTTTACGGAAGTGATGAATCAAAATATGGAGGACAAAGCCAGAGCGACGGGAGGGAACTCTCCGCGCTGATTTCAGGATGGACGGCGTCTCTTCCATCATTGACAGCAGGATTCAGGGAGATGACGGATAAAACGCAGCAGCATGGACGATTTTGGATATCAACAGGGACAAACAGTCCATCATTCCCATGAAGGAATCAGTTTTCGTTCCCGTGTTGTAAAACCAGGCGGTCAGCTCTTCAGCAATACAATGCGGAAACCGTGCTGATTGAATCACTGTATGGTGTTATTGCGGCGAATGATCATGTCATCGGAGCCGGTGTCTGCTGAGCCGAACGCCTATCTTGACGGGGTGAAAGATTACGCCCCTTATATCGGAAAGAGGATTTTCAGAACCGCGGTATCGTAAATTATCCTTATACGGAGTTTAAGGATAAGGCATAATGCTACTAGAGACGAAAGCGAGCGGAAGACGGTCATTACCGATGTTTATGAGACTTTACTGGATAAAGCGAAGGTCATCACGATTTCAGACCGGTGATGCAGCAGGGGAAAAATTCGTCGGTGCCATCCTCTTGAGACCTGGATGTCAGTATCTTTTCTACTACAGAGCAGAAAGACACGCGTTACCCAAAGCCTGGACACCGTGATCCTCAATGAAGATGGGGAAGTCGTGTACAGTAGAAGGAGAACGTATTGGAAAAATCAGTAGAAGAGGAAAAGGGAGAGAAGAGATATAAGAAGATACGGACCGAGATGGAGAAGGGGAAGGCTTTCTATCTCTTAGAAAAGGAGAAGAACGGGGTAACGAAGCGAACCTATTATGTTCCAACGGATGTGATGGGAAATACCTGGTGGATTATGCTTTCCCTGAATAACGGAGAGTTTATGCGTCCCATTCTGCACATTCTTCTGCTGTGCTTTTTCCTTGGATTTATCGGCTTGCTTTTTGATTGTGAGCGGAATCTATTTCTGTGTACGAAGGACGCTGGCACCGCTGAGCGGAATGGCGAGATTGGCGCAAAAAGTGGCGAGGCGATTTTAGTGAAAGTAAGCTATCGAAAAGAAAAATGAGATCGGACAGATTGGAGCGCTTTCCAGAAAGTGATGGATACAGTTCGGGGAAATTACGGAGGATCTCAGGGAGAGTTGGGAAGCCCTTTCGGAAGGAAATTTCCGGATCAATCTTGAGAAGAGGACAAATATCAAGGAGCCTATCTTTCTCTTTTTACAGGCGATTCGGAATATCCGGGAAGGGTTGAACAGTACCGTATTGGAGATTCAGAAGTCGGCATCCGGCGTCAGTGCTTCTTCGAGCAGGGTATCCGCCAGTGCACAGTCTCTTTCCCAGGGGCGACCGAACAGGCTTCTTCTGTGGAAGAGATTTCCCGCAGGCATGAACGAGATATCGAGTTCGATAAAGAGCACGACAGAGAAGGCGGAAGATGCGGCGCATCTTAGCCGGAAAGCAGGAGAAAGCAGTGGAGGTCAGCAACCGGAAGATGGAAGAAGCTGTCCAAGAGCAATGGCGGAGATTACGGAGAAGTCCGGTGAAATTGGGAAAATCATCAAAACCATTGATGATATCGCCTTCAGACCAACATCCTTTCCTGAATGCCGCGATAGAGGGCGGCAAGAGCAGGGAGAAAGCGGAAAAGAGCTTTGCCGTGGTTGCCGATGAAGTCGGAAACCTTGCTCAGAAATCTGCGAAAGCGGCACAGAACACCGGTCTTCTGATAGAAGAAACGAAAGATGCTGTTTTAAAGAGGGCGAAGATCGGTAAAAGAAAACCGAAGAGTCTCTGTCCACCGTAGTACAGCATACCGGAAAAATCAATAACATGATTTTGGATATCACGAAGGAAGACGGAACGGGAGTCGGAAAGGCATGAAACAATTAACCGTCGGCATGAATCAGATCTCCGCTGTGGTGCAGACGAACTCCGCGACAGCGGAAGAAAGCGCCGCAGCATCGGAAAAACTTTCCGGTCAGGCGAGGTGTCTTAGACGATTTGGTTTCGAAGTTCCGTTTGCAGGAGGAATAGAGCCGGTGGATCATTTTAGTACGTTCCCGGGGTACTACAAAGTTATGCATAAAGAGGGAAAGAAGGATAGTTTTTAGCGAAGGAGAATAGCAGAAGTTTGAGGAGGAGCAACGAGAGTTTTTGAAAGTCTCGTTTGCTTTTTGACTGATTATAATGAAGAGGTTCGCGGATATAGTACATCGGTAGTACCCTAGCTTCCCAAGCTAGTGAGGCGAGGTCCGACTCCCGTTATCCGCTTTTTGTGCTCATAGACGCACGCCGGAGAAATCGTGAAAGGAATGCCGCGCTTTGTATGGTCGGCATTCCTCTCATCTCCTATGATTTCCCGTATGATGTTTTGAAGATTCTTCTGAAATGACATCTCCCTTGCTACTCTATTCCTGTTTCCTCTATTTTGCAAAGAAAACTGTACGTTTCAATATAGCATAGAGAGCAAGTTTCGTTTATTAGGCATCAATCCGTTACAGGGTAAAACTGTTTTAAAAAGAGTATCCATCGTTTCTGCCTGCTCGAGAGTTTCTCGCTCGTTGCAGCGGATTCTTCCGCCGTTGCGGAGTTCTTCTGTACGACGGAGGAAATCTGCTCTAAAGCCTTGTGCAATTTCCGGACAGAGTCAGTTGCTATAGGAGAGTAAATAGTGATTTCCCCGGTTTTCCCGTTCATTTGTTTCAGAACTCTTTACCAATTTCTGGAGGAGGAAGCGGCAAGATCCGCTTTCTTTGTGCCCTCCTGGATAGAGCGAACGGTGTTTTCAATCAAAACGGTGGTATCCTTTGCCGCCTCCGCAGACTTCCCAGCGAGGTTCCGCACTTCATCCGCGACGACCGCGAATCCCTTTCCGGATTCTCCCGCTCTTGCGGCTTCTACTGCGGCATTCAGCGCCAGGATATTGGTCTGGAATGCGATATCATCGATGGTTTTGATGATGTTGCTGATTTGTTGTGCCGTTCCGTTGATTTCATTCATGGAAAGGCTCAACGCGTTCATTTCCTCACTGCTTTCCTTTAAGGCCTCTTCGGTGATGCGGGATAAATCATTTGCATTTTCCGCATTTTCCGCATTGCTCTTTATCTGCTCGGAAACGGTGCTTACGCTCTCCGTAAGTTCTTCCAGAGAGCTTGCCTGTTCCGCAGACCCTGAGAGAGTGCTTCACTGCTGTGGGAGACTTCCTTTTGCGGGTGGCTTACCGTTTCAGAAGCTTTTTCGATTCCCTCTAAGGTATCTTTCAACTTAGACTGAATTTGACCCAGTGCGAGATAAAAGATCCTATATTCCCCGACGTACATCTCTTCAGAGCTGCTGCTCACCGAAATTTCCGTCCGCCATTGCAAAGAAAGATGGGTGCATATCGTGGATAATCGTTTTTCAAGCGACGGTTCATCTCTTTTATCACGATTGACCGTCTGTCCGACTTCCGATGTCATTTACGGAAGATAGAGATGGGTTCCTGTGAGCTGTCCTGAGGAAAAGTCTCGTCATGGTCTCCTGATTACCATCATCGGTTGCATCAGTTCTTCTTCACACAAAAGCATCAGGAGAATCAGGAGAATGGACGGGATTAGGAGGCGAGATACTGACGGTTTGCACCAGGGCAGACGTACGGATTGCTTTCGCCATATCGCTGTCGGTACGGCTTACGAGTGCTGTCGTGAAAAATCTTATACTGCTTCTGCGCTTCGCTTCTCCCTTCATGTAGTCTTCGCTGTACATCGTCTCCGTCGCTCTCTTTGCATCGCCTTGTGCCGCATAGGAGAAAGGCTTCGGTTTCAGAGATCGGCAAGATGGGCGGAGCATTTTCCATCATTTTTCATGGCATTGTTTCGGTTTCGTTGATGCCGTAACGATCCATGGTTTCTCTTACTTTTTCCCGGTTTTTATAGGTATTGATTTCGTTATTATATTTATCTAAAAATACGGTGTTGAGCGTGGAGGCATAAACGACGCGTGTCTTGTGAGATCACGCTTGCCGTAGAAATTGCTCTGCACGCCGTCACCAGGGGCGAAACGTTTTTCGCCATCTGATCACGGCTCTCCTGGACGCTTTGATGCTCACAATGGTTTGCTACGGTGAGGCAGAAAGCATGAAAATCACCGTTACCGTGTAAAAATTTCAGTCTTGTCGATTGGTTTCCATTTCTTAAACATGAATTTCCCTCCTTGGATTTGCTGTACAAAAAGAAAACCTTTGCAGATCCGTTTTGTGTCGCTATAAATTGTTTTCCGTTTTATAGCTACTATCGACAGGAAGACGGAGAGTTATGTCCGGAATTCGGATTCTCTATGAAAAAGAATTTATGCAAGTATGTACTATTCGTTCAAAGCGTATAGAATTCGGCTACGATGCTGAAAAAGCTTTGCTCTAAGCTGGTAAAGACAACTATAGCTTATGACATAAAATAAAGGAGGAAGAGATGGCATGTACAACGATTTTGGTAGGCAGAGAAGCAAGTTTTGACGGTTCGACAATGATAGCCAGGGATGAGGATTCCGGTGGAGGATCCTTCGGCCCGAAGAGTGGCTTATCGGGGAAGCGAAGAATGGAGACTTCACTTATACTTCCGTTGGGAGCCATGTGAAGATTCCTCTTCCGAAGAAGGGCTTCGCTATGCCTATATGCCGGATGCCATAGAAGGCGGCGGTGTTTTAGGGGCGCAGCAGGAATCAACAGTGAAAACGTTGCCATGACCGCGACGGAGCGATTACCAATAACGAGCGTGTGCTTGCCGCCGATCCGCTTGTCGAGTATCGGCCCGCAGAGGACGGAAAGCCGGAAGTGATTGGAGGAATCGGAGAGAGGACTTTGTTACGCTCGTTCTCCCGTATATCCACAGCGCGAAAGAAGGGGTAGAGCGTCTGGGAGAACTTCTTACGAAGTACGGCACGTATGAGGACCAACGGTATTGCTTTCTCGGATGAGAAGGAAGTCTGGTGGTTTGAAAACCATCAGGAGGACATCATTTCATCGCACGCCGTGTTCGGACAATTCCTATGTCGTGATGCCAGATCAGCTGGGGATTGATTACTTTGATTTTTGAAGATGCCTTTTCCGAGCAGAGTGAGTATGTTGCTCGAAGGATGAAAAGAACTTTATTCAAGTACCACCTGGATCTGCGTTTCCCGGATGAAATTGAGAAGACGGAGGGCGACTGGATTAATCCGCGGGAGTGCTTCGGTACGCATACGGATGCGGATCATATCTATAACACGCCGCGTGCCTGGTATATGGCAAGATATTTTAGTAAAATACGTTCAACTTCGAGTGGACCAGATGCGGAACTCCATCCGGGAAGACGATGAGCCTTCCTTGGTGTATGCCCGGAAGTGAAGATTACCGGAGGACGTAAAGTATGTGCTTTCTTCCATTACCGGGAACGCCATATGATTGTTACGGAAAGCATGGGAAGAAAAAACAGAGGGACAGTACCGTCCGATTGGCATAAACCGGAATAATTTCCTGGGACTCCTCCAGATTCGTCCGTATGTACCGAAAGAGTATGCGGCAATCGAGTGGTTAGCACTGGGATCGACTACGTTTAATGCGCTGGTTCCTTCTATGCGAATGTCGAGTAAGACTCCGGAATACCTGCATAGTGCCGGTGCAAGAGTCGACAGAGAATTTCTACTGGGAAAATCGAATCATCGCCCGCACTCGCAGACAGCCATTTTAATGATTGTAAGGCGGATATAGAGAGTTACCAGAGCAATGTAATCATCAACAGGGCGCCGCATGGTGCAGGAGCTGGAAGAGGGCTCGCGAAGGAAAATGTGAAGAATAAAAGGCGCGGAGATCCAGACAGCGCTGGAGGACTGCAACAAGAAGAATCGCGAAGAGTGGCCAAAGACAGACCGATGCCCTCCTCGACAAAGTCCTCTTCAAAGCAAACCTCAAGATGAAAAACGGCTTTAACCTGGGTGATCTTGAAACGTCTTTTCATCAAGAAAAGACAAGCCGTACCGGCCAGTTTTCGAAGAAAACTGCTTTTGCATAAAACAAAGTTTCGTGAGGGTACCTTACCCGAACGAAAGTCAACTAGGGCGAAAACAGGGGAAAAGACAAGCCGTACCGACCAGTTTTCGGAGAAAACTGGCTTTGCCAACTAAAGTTTCGTGAGGCACCTTACCCGAACGAAGAGTCCTGCTGAGCGATGAAAGGAAAAGACAAAGCCGTACCGACCAGTTTTTCGAAGAAAAGCTGCTTTGCAAACAAGAGTTTCGAGAGGGTAAAAGAAAGAGAAGGAGCTAAAGGCTCCCTTCTTTCTAGTCTATCGAACACCAGAGCTGTATCCGTCTTCTCCAGTAACAGGAGCGGTTTACTCTGGAAATGGTTGCGGTGGATGCGAGTCAATTTAGCGATGTCGATGTGCGTTTTCCTTCGAAGCATTTGGCAACTTCATGGCGTTGTGCGATGGCGAGCAGTTCGTTGATGGTACGAGACGTCTTCAAAAAGAAACGAAAGTATTCCTCGATTCCCTTCAACTGCTGTATTCCTTCAAAAGGTGTCGAACTTCCTCCGTATCCAGTTTTTATTCATTCCGTCCTGCCTTTCTGTATTCCTGTTCTCCTAAGTAGTGCAGCGTAAAGGGAAGTATGTCTTTGCAAATCTGAATAAACTGCACCTACTCTTTGTGCTATAGGGCAGTAAAATAATACGAAAACTGTACTGTCTTTTATTTTAACAATTTTAGTGTGTCAAAGTCAAATAATAATAGGAGTCGCTATGGATCTTTTAGAGGCAAGAAAGACAAGAAAAGAAGAAGGAAGTGGAGATTACGAAAGAAGAAAGACCTGTCTTTCATCTCAGTCAAGGTAAGGGGTGGCTGAATGATCCGAACGGCTTTTCGTATTTTTCGGGGGTTTCACCTGTACTACCAGTACTACCCTTCGATGTGCGCTGGAATAGTATGCACTGGGGACATTGGGTTCAGAAGGATCTCGTGCATTGGGAATTTCAAAAAGCAGCCATGGCGCCGGAGGAAGCGTGCGAGGCGGGTGTTTTTCAGGAACCTGTCTTACGGAAGGGGAAGGAACCTTTATTTTTCTATACGGCGCATAAAGAAGAAGGATGAAACAATGCAGAGTCGGATTGTCGAAACCCAGTGCATCGCTTCTTATCAGGGATGGGGAGCTCGTGAAGTTTCAGGGAATCCGGTGCTTTCGGAGAAGGATTTGCCGGAAGGTTTTTCTGCCGGCTGATTTTCGAGATCGAAGGTCTGGAAGGAAGGCGAGACGTATCATGTTTCTTACCGTAGGAAGAGGAGAAAACGGACTGGGCGCCGTGCTTCATTTTTCAGGGAAAAAGAGCCCTGAAACGCTTCATTTTCGAGATTTCTTCCTGAAAAATGGGGAAATCTTGGAAATATGTGAAGTGCCGGACTATTTTCAGCTGGACGGAAAGCGGGTTTTACTGCTGTCCTTGATGGAGTGAAGGATTTTATCCGCGGGTTTCGGAATGGATACTGCGGAATGGCTTTCCTCACAGAAGGGGAAGCTTTTTCTGGAGAAAGAAACAGCCACTGACTTGGGATTCGATTTTTATGCCCCACCAAACAATGGAATATCAGGAAGACGTATACTGATCGGATGATGCAGGCTCCCGAAACAGGAAATACCGCGCCTTCCGCAGCAAATGGTTTGGGCAGATGTCGCTTTCCGAGAGAACTCCGTGTCGTGGAGGGAGCTCAGACAGAATCCGATTCCGGCGATCCGCGCTTGTGCGGGAAGGGAAAAGAAGGGCGTTTCTCTGTGAAAGGAGGAGATTCGTCTTATCAGGTTTAGGGCATCTCGCTTTTTCCACAATGGATATTCGCTTCCGGTTTGTAAAGAAGAGGTCCTACCATGGCTTTACTTTGCTTTTTGCTGTCGCGGAAGAGCGGTATATCAGAGTGTCTTATGATAAGGATAGCGGTGTATTTGTCATGGATCGTTCCCACTCTCCGAGGTCCTTTTCCATTCCCGACCGAAGAAGTGCAGATAGGAAAGGGAAGAGACGCGACGGAACTTCGACTTTTACTTGATCGTTTTTCTTTTGAACTATTCCTGGATGACGGAGAGAAGGTCTTTTTCCGGCACGATGTATGAGCATCCGAGAGAGGCAAAGGAATGCTCCTTCGTGCAGAAGGAGCACAGGTGGACGTGGAGAGTTGGGAGATAAAGAGTGCATGGGTGAGTATGGACAGTTAAAAAGCTTTATTATGTGCAAGTACTTTTTGGCAGAAGTGAGTTGTTATTACTCACATTTCACATCTTTAAAAGTAACCGATATAGAATTTATACAGATTTTCATCTTGAATCGTGTATTCCCATTTTTGATGTTGAGGTTACTTTCACTAGCCTTTGAGAGAATCTCTTCTATGCTCTGTTTGGCTTGTGTTTCGATTTCTTGTGGAGGAGCAGATTCATCCTTTGTGTTTTCATCAGTGAGTAAAATCCACAAGCAGAGTTGATTATCCTGTGTAGAATTACGACTTTTTAAGGTTGGAACCCGGAAGCAATATTAGAGCAGAAAATTGGTTCTACTATTTCGTATTGTTTTCCTGGGTAATACGTTTTTCCAGAGGATAAAAGGAATCAAAACGGTATAAATGAGACGGGATATAGCACAAAAACTGTGAATACTATATAGTAATAAAGAAGAACTCGTTTTCATCAATATACAGAGTTACTAGATAATATAACATGAAAATCACAAAAGAATTAAAGGAAGCAATATATATATCTTTATAGGATAGAATAGTATTAGTATTACTATTTGCTATATTACTTAGGATGAAAAAGGCCGGTGGCATTAGAAGAACGCATTTGAAGCTAAATACCAGTTCTTATCTTTTCCTGCTTGCTGTGCTTTATTTATCGCTGTATAAATTTCAATAAAGCGGTATTATTATAAAAAGGAAGTATTATGGCTAGTATTGAGTTTATAAGCAGTAACAGTAAAAACGCATTCTTTTTGAGCGAATCAAATAAAGTGGCGCATTGCCTGAGTATATAACCACCGGATAGAAGAGTATAGCAAAAATAAGAAGAACCCAGGGAATATTAAGAAGGGCATGTGTTTTCCCTTGCTGTTGCTGTCTTCTTTTATAGGTTTTAAAAGATTTCTGTAATAATCAGCAACTATGGAGGGAGTTAGTAATATAGCAAGATTGACCAAAGCCGGAATTAAAAATCTATTATCGTTATCCCAGAATAATTGGCTATAGAATAATTCACTGTCTATGCCATAAAAAGAACTTGCCGATTTGGTTGTAATATACTGCACGATAGTGCTGAATATTATGATGCTGATGGATAAATTTAGCAATATTTAATATCTCAGTTGTTGTTAGATTGAAGAACCTGGTTTCATTGCTTTGCTCGGCAGCAGCACTGCTATCGGTGACATACTTCCTCTCTATTGATTCCTCCTTCTCTTCTTTTGTTCTCCAAAACTCTCGAATATTCTACCATAAATTCATAAAGTTGTATATTTTGAAATCTACTATCTGAAATCACACAGAGAATAGGGAATAATGCGCCTCTTCACTTTTAAAAAGTTCGATTTGCCAAAAATAATCGAGACGATATCCTGCTATAATCGTACGATTAGAGTAGAATGAATAGGAAAAACTACGTTAATGCAAGCTAGAGGTAAAGTGCAAAAATAGTAACGATAAGTGCATGAGGATAAAAGGAGATTGTGCAGAAGAAAGGAGAAAAATGTCTATCACAGCAACGGAATTAAAAGCCAATTTGAGTAAGTACTTACTTCTTGCAGAAAAAGGAAGATATTTATATTTCAAGAAATGGAGAAAAGTAGTGGCAAAGCTGGGTTCCCCGTTTCAAGATAAGGAGAAGCTGGTGGAAGATTTGTTTGCCAGTGTCGCCGTCTACTATGACTTTGGAGGAAGCGAAATCAGAAAGAAGAAAAGAAAATATATGAAAATCGTACTGGATACTTGATGTAATCGATTTTCTTCAAGAAGAACTGTTTTCTGAGGATGCATTCAGCTTTATTTCGTTTGATGGCATACTTTTACAGGGCTTATCTCTGCAAAATCTGTGACGGATATTTACTATCTAATGAAGCATTGTCTTCACAGTGAGGTAGAAACGAGAAAAAGATCAGTCAATTACTGGAGATTGTCACGGTCGTAGATACTCTTTCAGAGGATGTTTTTAAAGGCATTGGCATCGGAAGGAAAAAGACTATGAAGATGCGGTAATGATGGAGACTGCCTACAGGATGAAGGTGGATGGCATTGTTACGAAAATAGTAAAGACTATCAGGGTGCATGATTGAGGTTTATGACAGCGAAAGAACTGCGAACGCTTTTTGGAATAATGGACGGGGTCAATTCCCACCTTATTGCCGGAGGAACGTTCCTCATGGTGCTGTGAGTTAATTTTAGAGTTTCAAAAATAATTCGTAGACAGGATTAAGATTTTTCAGGAGGAAAAATGGTACTATTTCCCTAGTAGAAAAAGAGGAATTTTTAAAAAGATAGGAAATAGACTATGCGATAAAAGCTAAAAATCATTTTACCATTGGCGACTTTGCTTTGTACTCCGGCATTGGAGGCATAAAAAGGAAAGGGGACGGATGCAAAAGAATTCGAGTCAGACGGAAGACGCACAAACGGAGTCGGTGAAGTATTCCAATCTTGTAGATGAGAGACGAGAAAGCGCGTTGCCGAAAAGCATTGAAACAGGCGGGGTTGAAAGAGAAGATTAGGCATTCTTTTCCGCTGTGGATGAATACAATAGTGCAGTCGGAAAAGACCATCTGCTGCAGAAGATGACACCGTGAGGGACTGTATCCGATGCGGATAATGACAAGCTGATTGACCTTTGGCTGAAAAACGGAGGATTCGTGGGACGAAATTGCCGGATCACTTTCCTCTCTCTGATGGGGGATTTCATCGACATCAAGGGATACGACGCCCGGCGATACGACCATGCTTTTTCAGATTTTGATGCCATCAAAGCAAAAGCAGATATTCGAAGGAGAAGCGAAGAAGAAGTACGATGCTCTCTTTTCCCATATCGACGTCCATACCCGCTGATACGAAAAGAACTTGCAAAAGGAAAATCGGCTTCCTGGGATAAAGAGAGGCGTCTCTTTTTCAAAATGACAAGAGTACTATGATTTCCGTCTTCATGACTATGGACGACGGAAAGAATAAAGTGCAGAGGAGTTTATCGGGCATACAGGGAATTTCTGCTTTCGGAGGAAGAACTACCTCTTCATTGAAAAACTGGCCTTGAACTTCCCTATCGAAATTGGGAAGAGTTCCATAATTTACAGGAAGTCAATGATTATCTGATGCGCTCTACGATAAGGATGCGGACGGCTTGACTGCAAAGCCCATTATTTTCGAGGATAATCATGTGATGAACGAGGTACAGGTGAGTGGTGAAGCAGTAGAGCAGCAAGAGCAATGGCTTATACCATTGCTCTTATTAAGTTCACGATAGTAATCGAGTGCGGCATACCCTACTCGGCCATGGCCAGATCGCCCAACTTCCTGTCCCACGCGTTGAAAAAGAAAGCTGATCGCAATATAGAGGCAGCGTGGTGACGGACCAGTGCCCCTCCGATACCGCTGTTTTTCTTGTTGGAGACCTTGTTTTCTCTCGTATACGTGTCTTCCTCGGAAAGTATTCTCTGAATCCCTTCCAGACGACACTGACCTTGGTTATCAGAAAAGCGCCTATGCCTACAAAGCGAAGTAAGATCGATAGAGATAAGCTAGAACATTTCTTGGTCCGGGAAGAAAATCATGCTGAAGAAAAAAGCGGCTAGCGGATAAGATGCAGATGAGAACGCCTAAAAATCATTTGCATACTGTGGGTACTCTGAAACCTGGCCTTTTTCTCCTTCACCATCCCGTCCACCCCGTAAGCGGTGTTCAGTGCCTCGTGCTTTAAATAGCGAAAACGCTCTCCGTCAAACTCATTTTTCAGGCAAAGGGCAGTCGCAAGACCGACCAGCACTAAGACGGTAACGATACGATACCGCCTGCCTGATCTTCACTGAGGGGAATCTTTCCATATTGCGCGAGAGTCACAATGGTAATTAAAGGGGCAGCGGACACGATGAAGAGGAATGTGGCGCAAGCGGAGAGAAGCGCCTTTCTGTTCTGATAGGAAAGGAAAGCACTCGCTTCCTCCATCGAAACGGTCACTTCCTTTTCGGAAGAGTCTTTGTCTACCGGAGTAAAGGCTTTCGCGGTATCTTCTCCCATCTCATCTTTTAGAAGATAATCCGTGCTTACGGAAAAGACTTCCGAGAGTTTCAGGATTTTATTCATATCAGGAATAGACTGTGCGCCTTCCCATTTGAAATAGACCGTCTGCTGACCCCCAGTTTTTCCGCGAGATCCTCCTGAGACCATCCGTTTTTCTTTCTGAGTGCAATGATTTTGTCTTGCCAGTATCATGCTTGCCTCCTTTTCCTGTTTATGGTCGAATCATAGCAGAAAATGGAGTTGCAGAAAAGAAATCCGCCTTTTCAATTTGTCAACCGATGGTTGCAAAAGCCCTATTATTGCGGTTGCAAGGCTATTTTTTATTCTTTAAATAGGTCACCGCGTCCTGATAGCTCATGGCAATGGAATCCTTTTCCACACTTTCTCCGTAATTCGTGATGAGATAGAGCGGATCTCTCTCAGAATGCGGTTCTGGAAAAGAAAAATAGCCCTCTTGTCGATCGGTTTATCATAAGCGTGAATTTCTCGTCTTCTCTTGCCGGCTTATCTCCATTTTCCTCTCTATTTCTCGGGGTCATAGGTATAGCTGGCCTGCAAATCGGAAAAGACAAGGGGAGATTTCCGGAGGAAGGCAGCAGGGAAGAGATTTTCCGTATTTTCCGCATCGTAGTCCGTCTGCACGAGGTAGAGCCGCTTGTCTTTTCCGGTGAGGAAAAATCTTATACGCGCCGCCGCCGACCTGATAATCCAGATTTTCTTTTGTGGCGATTTCACCATTTTCCCCTTTTTCATAAGTGTAAATGTGAAGGTCTGCGTGAATGGCTTTCCCGTCCTTGTTCATAATGACTGCCTTCCATAAAGAAGCAACTCGTACTGTCTCCATATACATCCTGAATGAGCGATTCCTTTGGTTTCAGACCGATGGGCGACGGTCTTGTCCTCTCCGTACCTTTGCCAGGTGTAAGCGCGGATGTCCTTCTCCTTTTCAGAAAAAGAAAGATAGGCGGAATAAAACCGCATTTTCCTGCAGGGTATCTTTTACCGTAGTCGTTTCTTTTTGCGCTGCGCTGGCGGAAGTTTCTTTCTGCACTGCGGTACTGCCGGCTTCTGTTGTCTTTTTCGCTTACGGAAGGCGCCTGCGATGCCGTTTTCCTCTTTTCCCGCTTTCTTTTCCGCAGGAGAGGAGGAAAAGAGAGAAGGAACGAGGAGAGAGAGGGCAAGCGCTTTTTCTTGGATTGATCTTTTTCATCTTACAGGTCTCCTCCTTACTCTAGCATAAGAAGAACGGGAATACTGTACTTCTTCATTTCCTTATTCTTACGATTCGCTATACATAAAAATGAAATAATATTCATATTTTGTATAATTTTAATATAGAAATATGCAATAAAACACAGCACTTATAACAATAAAACAAATATACATCATTACAAAAATGCCTATAATTAATAACGATAACTATAATCAATTGAGGTACAATGATGTCTATTTATTGTGATGCTAGAAAATTTGCGGAAAAATTCATTGATCCACATGCAGTAAGAAGGTGGACGACGAGAGTGTTCCCGGTGAGAAGCTTTGCCGAGATTAAAAAGTCTGACTTCTTGACTGTATTGATTCCGAAGGAGCAGGAGGCTCGGACTTTGGTATAGAAGAGCATGTAGAGGTTTGCCGTGCCTTTTGCGAAGAGCGATGCAACCACCGGTCTTTGCTACATGATGCATAACGTTGCACTGACCGTAGTCCTTGCACGCGGCAGTGAAGAAATGAAGAAGAGAATCATCAAAGAAGTTGTAGAAGACAGAAAGATGCTGGCTCTCGCATACAGCGAGCTCGGCACTCGGAACACACTTCTATATTTTCCGATTTGGAGGCGGAAAATGCCGGAGAGAAGAAGCTCCTTACCGTGTGTGAAGAGCATGGTTACTTCAGCCGGACAGGCGTCTTATTACCTGGTTCTTGCTCCGTCTGACAAAGAGGGAGCCATCGATAACTGGCTTGTACCGCTGGAGACGCCAGGGGCTTCGCTTTGAGCAGAATACCTGGCATGGGATGGGAATGCGTGGAAATGTATCCTGCCAGATGCATTTGACGAAGGCGGAGATTTCGAAGAATAACCGTATCGGCGAGGAAGGTGCCGGACAGGAGCACGTCTTTTAATGTGGTAGCGCCGTACTTCATCGCCGGTCTTGCCGGAGTTTACACCGGTCTCAGTGAGCACATGCTGGAAGAGACGATTGCACATGCAGAGCAGAGAGTACACTTCCGGAACGTCTCTGTCCGAGATTGAAACCGTACAGATTCACCTTGCGAAGATGTACAATCTGGTCAATGCCTCGATTTGCACGACAAAGGAAGCAACTAGAGCTGCTGCACAGGGAGATGCGGATGCACTGGCAAAGATTCTCTCCGCTCGTGTGATTGCTTCGGAAAATGTCATCGAAGCCGGAAGACTCGGTATGCGTGTCGGTGGAGGAAAGGCATACAACAAAGTCGGCCCGATGGAAGACTTTTTGCAGGGATTCTTATGCCGGTCAGATTATGGCGCCGAGCGTGGATGTCCTTAGCGGTATGGCTGGAAAGGCTATCACGGACAGCCACTGGTTAAGGAAAAATGAACTATTTCTGCGCACTTTTCGACAGCGAAGGAAAGAGAAGAAATGAGGCATAGATACAATGGATAAGATTAAGTTAGGGCGCAGTCATTTACGCGCCAAAAGTTACGGTTATATGGGGTATTATTCAGGATTTTTTTGCATCGGAACATTGTCCGATTGAGCCTGTGTTCTACAAAGATTATAAGAGTCAGGTAGACGCGCTCATGAAGGAGAGATCGATATTGCATGGAACTCACCGCTTGCCTGGCTGGATGCCTTCCTCGCTGAGCAAGGGGGAGTGCAGAAAACGGTCTATGCGGGATACCGATCAGAATCGGAAGAGTTATCTGCTGTAAGAAAGGACAAAGGCTTTAAGACTCATTGCCGATCTGAAAGGGAAGACCATCGGTTTCGGTGCTTACGACTCTCCGCAGGCCAGGTTGATTCCGATTTATCATTTGCATAAAAATGGTCTGGAGTATGAGAAAGATTATATCGAAAAACGCTATGATATCGGTCTTGGCTTAAATGGAGACCATGTCGGGGAGAACTGGATGCCGCAAAGGCAATGCTTTCCGGCGAAGTGGACGGCAGCTGGATGCTGGACTTGAAATTACAAAGCCTGGATCACAGACGGTACACTTGATGAAGCACAGGTGCAGATTCTTTCCGAGACGGCGTATTTTGACCACTGCATTTTTACGGGAAGACCGGATTTCTCGAAGGAGCGGTTTGCCCATTTTACGGAAGTACTGCACAAAATGGACTACAAGAACCCTGCCCATAAGGAAAATGATGGATATGGAAGGTTTGAAGGCTTGGGGTTCCGGGCAGAACGAGAACTTCGAGCAGATAAAGAGGGCAGATGAATATCTGCATTTCTTTATGCAAAGGAGCGGGCATGAGGAAAGAGCTTTCCTGCTTTTACCACGTCTCTAATCGGCAGTATGCCATGAAGTCGGGAACTTTTACAGGCGAAGAGGCTTCTGCACGGAAAGCTTGCTCTCGGGAAGAGTACCAAACGCTTCTGGAGCAAGAACTGAACTCGCAGTGCAGGGTGCAGGAGCGAAACGGCATCGACCTCATCACGAGTGGAGAGCTGAATCGGATAATTACGTTTCCTTCTGTTTCGGAAAAACTGGAGGGAGCGACCATGATGAGATAGCGGATATGCTCCCTTATATGGAAGATAAGCAGGGGCTTTGAGGAGATTCTGGATACACTGGATGTACCGGCAGTCAGCATTAAAAATGCAATCTGTACCGGGAAAATCCGAAGAAAGAGAGTCTGGTAGGGAAGAGATGCAGCGCCTTCGTCGCTTTTTCGGAAAAAGAGCGAAAGGCAACGCTTCCCGGACCCTATCTTCTGACTCGGTCTATGTGGCTCCCTGCCCTTTCCTCGAAGGTCTATGATAGCAAAGAGGAACTGGGAAAGGATGTTCTTCAGGTTCTGAAAGAAGAAAATCCTGGATCTCATGCAAAATGGAGGTCTCGGTTATTCAGTTCGATGAGCCGGTGCTTACGGAAGTGGTATTCACCAAAGGAAAGACGCGCCCTTTATGTGTGCAGCGCTTTCGGAGAAGAAAGACCCGACGGAAGAGCTTCAATTTGCGACTGCACTACTCCAGGAAATCATGGACTTTATGCGGGAGAAGGAGCTCATCAGTGTGCTCCATGTTTGTAGAGGAAACTGGAGTAAGAATGAAGGGATTCTTCTCAGTGGTTCCTATACGCCGCTCGTTCCTCTGTTTTCCGCCGTACTCCCTTCCGTCCTTGCCCTGGAGTACTCTACCAAACGGGCAGGCGATTTGACTTCTCTTCTGGAAAATGAAAGAATCCCGCGAGCATTGTATCCTGGGGCTTGGCGTCATCAATCCCAGAATCGATACCGTGGAGACGAGAGAGAGTATTGTGCGGCGGGCGGAAGAGGCTTTGCAATATTTACCGAAAGAGCAGCTCTGGCTGAATCCGGATTGCGGCTTTGCCACCTTTGCCAACCGTCCGGTAAACATAGCTTCCCTGCTTGAGAAAGAAGCTGCAAGAGTTACATCTCGCGCAAGAGTATTTGCGAAAGAGGATAGGGAGAGGATTACGTGGATAGCACTGGATACCTTATACCATTACAGTAGTAGCGAAATATCGCGGAATCGTGAAAGCGGACGGAGCAGTCACGGTCTACACCGAAGAGGGAGTTTTCCTGTGGTGCGGAGATGGAATTTGACAGCAAGAAAGATACGGATACCGCAGTGAATTATTTTTCTGCGGGTCTCCTCCGGCATACTCACGGAATCCTTTCTTATATGAAGAAGGACGGCAATCCGTTGGAAGAATTGGAAGCGAAGGCGGAGGTTGTGCTGGATAATCCGCTCTCTTATTTATCGGTCAAAAGGCTATGAGGAAACACCGAAGATTGCAAAAGTGAAAGTGAACCTGTACTTTTACAGTTTTCTGGAAGAGGGAGGAAGTTCTGGCGAAGTGTGAAGAAGCTTTGAAGAAGAGATATCTCTATCAAACCCTTTCTACCGTCGATATCGAAAGGGTGTGGCCTACCTTTCCTATGGGTGGTGCACTTTTTATTCTTAACGAGTATCGCTCGTAGGGTGCGCGGTCTCACTTATGCCTATTCTGCGTGGGGTACTTGGTCAGAAGGGCATGAAGAACAGGTTTGAGCCTTGTGTCTATCCTGCGCAGATGATACACTAAAGCAACTTTACAGAATTTGATTCAAGTAACTTTTGATTTTTGAGGGCAGATTTTGCGATAGAAAGGAGCGGAAGAATATGAATACTTTTATTTGCTACGACCGTTGTTCCACCTGCAGAGAAGGCGGAGGACTTTTAAAGGGAAAGGAATCTCTTTTCAGAAGCGTCCGATTAAAGAAGAAAATCCTACAGCGGAAGAGATTCATCAGTTCAGAGCGCGTTCGGGTCTTCCTTTCAAACGCTTCTTTAATACCAGCGGAATGCTCTATAAGGAGATGGGATTGAAAGAAAAGCTGGAATCCATGTTTCGGAAGAGCAGGAGAAACTCCTTGCTACCGATGGAATGTGGCGAAACGCCCTGTCTCTATGGGGATAAGGTACTGGTCGGTTTAAAGAAAAAGAATGGGAAGAAGCGCTTTAAAAACGCTCTTCCCAATGATTATCTATTTCCGGCAGGGTGTAATTTCCGCATTACCATGCCTATTTCCGTATGGTGTTATTAGCATTACCATGCCTGTCGGACAGTGTAATTTCCTGCTCCGTGTCCTTTGTGTTTTTCCGCCGGAAGTCGGAAGAGTTGCTGTGTTCGCTCGCCCGATCAGAAAGCTTGCGCGGGTAACGCTCGGGCGGCTAGTCGTGCCTCAAAGCGGGCAGAAAAATGAGACGAATTCTTGATATCTACGGGGAAGTATGGCGCAAACAACAAAACTTTGGAATCGAGAATTTCAGCTTGGTGATTCTTGCGTCTACGATGGGGACTATCGGAGGAATTGCGAGCGTTTTGCACGCGTTCCTGGTTTTCGATGAAACCGGGAGCACTGGCATCCGCTCTGATTGTGGCAATACAGCTGCTTCCTTTCTTGTTTGTCCCTATCGTTATTGCGCCATTGTCGGATCGCGACTTCGAGAAAGACTTTTCTGGTCATGGGGATGTCGCCAATTCCTTTTGATTTTCGGCATGGGACTATGGCTCTTGTTTTTCACTTTTCCTACATCGGGTATCTCGCGCTGTCTTTGCTTCTGGCATGTCTCAGATCGGTGACGAGTTAGCGTTCCTGGTATTTATCCGGAATTGATCCCGAAAGGCGCGGGACAACAGGGCTGCCGGTATCTTCCATGCTTATCCGGTTTTAACGGTGATTATGACCCCGTTTGCCCTGTGCTTTTGGACACGTTCGGTGTGGCATGGATTCTGATTGCGCAGGGCGGATTATCGCTTCTTGCCGCTATAACGGAGAGCTTTTATTCGTTGGATGAAACGGAACGACATCATTCGAACCCTATTCTCTTCAGGCATGGGCCTCGGACATACGGGAGGCGGTACAGTATTTAAAGAAAAGAACGCGGCCTTTTGGGTCTTTATGAATATATGGCGGTGAGGCAATGGTGTGTTGACTGCTGCTATTCTCCCTTCATCGCTTTTTCTACTTTTCCGGATTCTGGCGGCAATGTATGCCGCATTTTCCGTGGTGGAGTTTATAGGAAGGTCCATCGGCAGTGCATTACAATATCGAATTAAAATTCCGGATAAGAAAAGTTCGGTTTCGTGTTGTTTTATCAAACATATTCCGCGATGGATATGTGTTTTGCTCTAGCTCGTATCCTTTGATGCTTGTGAATAGGGGAATATGCGGTTTCTCGGGAGTAACAGCGTCTCATCATAAGAGAGCAGCCGTACAAAGAGGTATATTCCGGAGAGACTCCGGTCTCGAGTCAATGCTTTCCAAAGGGGTTTCGGTTTACAGCCGGCTGCAGTGCATTTTCTCTGGTGATGGGCGTTCTCGGAGAGATTCTGGATTATCGGTGGTGCATTACGATTGGCGGAACAATTACCCTGCTATCTAGTTTTGTTCTGATTTTGGGAAGGCAGAAAGCACTTCGCAGGATCTATGAACCGGGGGAAGAAAGGAGCATATCTTAAGCATGAAAATTCCTTTTGAACTGCTAACGGGATTATTCTGATTGACGTTTCTGTAAACGGTAAGAGCGGAAAAATGGCGTTTGATACCGGTGCCATGCAAACATGTCTGAACAGCAGTCATTTTAAAAATTTTTGAGGGAGAGCGGAAAAGAAGTATCCAAGTTTGACGGAGCGGTAAAGACGCAAACTACCGTAAAGGGAAAAGTGCGATATGCAGTGTCAGGATTGGAACTTGACCGATATACCGGTCATTCTTCTGGATATGGATTATGTGGAGAAGCCTCTTAAGGGAGTGCGCTCTGATCTTATTTTTCCTGGGAACCATGAGGAATAGACGTTATCAGGAGCCATAAAGTGCTTCGCATTATGCCGCTTCAGGTTGATATTGGATGAAGAATTTTCCGTTCCTGCGGAAATCTCACGAGATGCATGGATATTCTCCCGGTAGTGGACGTCTCTATCGGAGAAGAAAACATAAGTTTGTTTTGGATACCGGCGCGAATACCTGTATGTTGGAGGATTCTTTAAGCAGAAAGACTTCTTCCGGCTGTGAATGCGGCTTCCACTGTAGTTCGAATCCCGAAAATGACTGCGTTTGGAAAAAGACTACACTGACGTAATGGCGGTTATAACGGATATGCTTTCGCATTCAATCCAAGCTTCCTGTGTCAGGCGTCATCGGATATCAGATTCTAAAGATGGCATCTCTTATTTTTGATTTTGAAGAGGGAAAAGATATTTATATGCGGGTAGAAGAAGGGGACACTTAACTGCGCATAATCTATAAATTATAAAATATTATACTTGCGCATAATCAAAAATCACAATATAATGTGCGCATAATCAAAGAAATACCATATATAAATACTGCGCATAATCGCAACCCCCGCAATGAGGTAGATTGTAGACTGCGAGGAGATGGATGATTTAAAAAGAAAAATCTATAGCAAATTGTGGAGTGGAAAAATGGCTACGGTGGAACAAAAGCGATAATGCTGGAGGGGTGCCAGGCGTATTGGCAAATCTACAATGTTGAAGAATTTGCAAAAGAAGAATATGAATCGTGTATTCTCTATAGATTTTGCAAAGAAAGGATAAAGTTGTAGAAGAATACTTCAATCAATACCTGAATACGCTTGATGATTTATTCATGCTGCTTAGCACCTACTATGGGGTTCATCTTATCAAAAAGAAAATCCGTGCTGATTTTTGATAGTACGAGATGTTTCCACAAGCAAGAGCCGCAATAAAGTATCTTGTTGCTGACGGTAGATACGATTATATAGAAACTGGCTCGTTGATATCCATCAAGGAAAAATGTTAAGGATATTGTAATCCCCCTCAGAGGAGAGAAGCATTACCATGTATCCGCTTGATTTTGAGAATTTGCCTGGGCGCTGGGAGAAGAACAGCTTTTTAAATTATATAAAAGATGTTTTTGAAAAGCAGGAGCTTTTGGAAAGAGGTATGCGCTAATAATGCAATGATGCTTTTAAGCAGTATATGCTAGTGGGTGGCATGCCAAAAACCGCTTATCATTTACATTGAAAATAAAAAACCTTCAGTTTAGTGGATGCTGAAAAACGGATATTTTGAAAGTGATCGTAATGATATTATGAAGATTAAGGCACGATATCGTGGCAAGGTTTTTGGCGATTTTTGATCAAATACCGGATTATTGTCACAGCATGAGAAACGTGTCGTATTCAAAAATATACAGGAAGGCAGTTATGCGGATCGATATAGTGAAACTTTTGGCTGTCCGATTCTATGATTTCAAACGAGTGTTTTTGTGCACGTGATCCCAATGTTGGCCTCTCAATCAATGAAGAACGAACTTATGTAAAGTGTTATATGGGGGATACAGGACTTTTTGCTCAGTCATGCATTTGATGAAAACGAGTTGTTAGAGAGTGAGGTTTATGCACAGATTCTAAAATGATAAACTATCTATAATGAGGGAATGTTATATGAGAACGTCATAGCGCAGATGCTTGTGGCAAATGGACATAAATTGTACTTTTATACTCATTATTCACTTGAAAAAACACCGTAATGATATAGAAATTGATTTCATTATATCCACAACAGTAAGTTGAAATATAAAATGTATCCCATGAGGTAAAGTCAGGAAAAAGTATTCTACAGCTTCTCTCAATAGATTTAATGAAAAATATAAAGCAAGAATAGGGGAGAGTTATATTATTCACCCAAGAAATCTGGTCATGAAAGATGGAATAGTGTGTATACCGGCGTATATGACCTTCTGTTTATAAAAGTCAAATAAGTTACGCCCGATAGAAAAAGGAGCATGAATAAGTTCATTCAGACTCCTTCACGAGAACCGGTGCTTGCTTGTGGCAAAGTTCTGCACAGCAGCGACAAGCTTATGACGCAGTGTCAGCAATGTGATTATAACCACTGAGTGCTGCATTTTTGGAGGTAAGATGAGATGATGAGAGCTCATTTTAGCCTAGATGAAATTTTTATTCGCCTGACATGATACATAAAAATGTCGGAAAGCCCTGTTTGACAGCAGAAGTGAGAAGTGCGAAAGTTGCAAAAATCAAGAGATAATTCGAGATAAATAAGGGTAAAAGTTATGCTAAAAATCTGTTTCGTCTGCCACGGCAATATTTGCCGCAGCCCCATGGCGGAATTTATCTTTAAAAATATTGGAAGAAAAAGGAGAGCGGAGGATTTTTCTGTTTCTTCCAGCGACTTCTTCGGAAGAAATTTACTGCGGGCAAGGAAATCCCGTCTATCCTCCGGTGCGGAAATCCTGGAGGAATTGGGGAATAGATTGCTAAAAAGCGAGCTTGTCAATTACAGGAAGAAGACTACGAAAAATACGATTATTTTATCGGCATGGATGAGCGGAATCGGGAGAACATGAAACGCATTTTCGGAGGGGATCCGGAAGGGAAAGGTTCTCCTTGAGATTTCACGGATAGACGCATCTATTTCCGACCCCTGGTATACCGGCGAATTCCGGAGTTGCATGAGGATATCCGAAAGGATGTGAGGCGCTTTTGCGCAACTTTCAGAGTCTGCACGGTAAGGACAGTCTGAAACGATAGAAATACTTCTCAAAATAAGGAGAAAAATTCTTGACACAACTACTTTAGCATGGTAAAGTGCTATCACATTACCATAAGAAACAGCACAAGAAATATCCTAAGAGACACAATAAGAAAGCAGCTGAGAAGCCGGCAAACTGAAACTACAAAGAAACAGAAACTATCGACAGAGAACATCGGTCAGAAAAAAGAAAAAGTAAAAGTAGAAAAAGTAGAAGAACGAACCGGAGCAAAAACCGGATTGCCGGCACGAAGACAAGGGGAGGAAAGAGGGATGAGTATGTTGAAAGCGGGAAGAGCGATTAGAACGATTCTTCTATGTATAGGGCTTGCCATGGCACTGTTTGCCTGCGGAGGAAAGCAGGGTGCGGAGCAGAACACGGAAAAACAGTCGGGAAAGACTACGGAACAGAGCGGAGAGAAGGGAACGGAGAAGCAGGAAGGGAAGGAAATGAGCTTTTACGGTTGGCTTTGACCAGGAGTTTCTCCGATGGGCTTTGTGGACAGCAAAGGGGGATACACCGGCTATGATTTGGAACTTGCAGAGGAAGTGGCTAAGAGACTGAATAAGAAATTCGTGCCGAAGCCGATCAATTGGGATGCGAAGGATTTAGAGTTAAACTCCGGAAATATCGACTGTATATGGAACGGCTTTACCATGGAGGACAGGGAAGACAAGTATACCTTCGTCGGTCTATGTGGCGAACAAACAGGTATTTGTCGTGAAAGAGGAAGGAATACAGAGCGTTTCCGATTTAAAGGGGAAAGACGGTGGAGTGCAGAAAGATTCTTCCGGACTACTGCCTTGAATCGGGATGAAAATAAGAGCCTGAAGGACAGTTTTTCCTCTCTGGTGGAAGTTGAGATTACCAAAGCGCAATGATGGACCTGGAAACAGGCGCCTGTGATGCTGTCTGTATGGATTCGGTTGTTGCGGAGTACCAGATTAAGAGCACAAAGAAGCCGTTTCGGATTTTGAAAAACAGCCTTTCCGAAGAAAAGTACGGCATCGGATTTAAAAAGGGAAATACGGCTCTTTCCGATGCGGTGAAGAAGACCCTTTTTGGAGATGAAAGAGGACGGCACGGTAGATAAGATTACATGAGAAATGGTTCGGCACGAAGGATAGCTTTGTATTGCAATAGGGGGAAAGAATGACTTGGATCACGATTTTAGGGAAGTTAATGGCGGGACTGGGGGTCAGCCTTTCCATTTTCTTTTGTCACCCTCCTTTTTCCCTGCCCCTGGTCTTCTCGTTGCGTTCGGGCGGATGCATAAGAATCCCGTTTTATCGGGTTTCACGAAAGGTTATATCTCCATTATGCGGGGAACGCCTCTCATGCTCCAGCTTTTGTCGTGTACTATGGACCCTATTATATTTTCAAAGATTAATTTACATCCCGGATATCGTATGATTGCGGTTTATATCGGTTTTGTGGTGAATTATGCGGCATATTTTTGCTGAGATTTACCGTTCGGGAATTCAGACGATGGATAAGGGACAGGTGGAAGCGGCGGAGATTCTCGGTTACAGCCGTACACAGTGTTTCTTTCGCATTGTCTTTCTGCAGGTCTGGAAAAATATCCTGCCTTCGATTACGAATGAAGTGATTACTCTCGTGAAGGACACTTCTCTCGCTTTTTCCATTTCGGTGATGGAAATGTTTACAACGGCGAAGGCGATTTCCTCCTCGAAAGTTCCATGCTGCCTCTCATCATGGCAGGAGTACTGTATTATCTTTTTAACTTTATCGTGGCGGCATTTATGGAATACTGCGAGAAAAGGCTGGAATACTATCACTAAATTTTTCCTTCTCCCGCTCTCTTTGCTGAAGGAAGGGAGGGAAAAGAAGGGAAGACAGAAAGAAAGGAAAGATAGGAAGGACATGACGATTTTAGAGATGAAAGGGATAAAAAGGCGTTCTCCGGGGTAGAGGTTCTGAAGGGGATTGATTTGTCCTGTGCAGAAGGGGAAGTACTGGGCATCATTGGACCGTCCGGTTCCGGGAAGTCAACTCTCCTTCGGATTGCCACTTTCCTCGAGACTGCGGACAGCGGAGGATTTCCATAATGGAAAGACAGTGGAAAGCAGGGAGAAGAGAAGAATCTACAGGAAGCCAAGGCACTCGATCGGACTCGTTTTTCAGAATTTTAATCTCTTCCCGCATTGGACTGTTTTTGGAAAAATGTTACGGATGCGCTGATTCATGTGCAGAAGAAGGAGAAAGCCTTTGCGCTGGAGAAGGGAAGAGATTTACTTGCCCGTATGGGTCTTTTAGAGAAGGCGGAGCAGTATCCCTATGCGCTCTCCGGAGGGCAGAAGCAGCGCGTGGCGATAGCAAGAGCCCTTGCTTTGGAGCCGAAGATTCTGTTCTTTGATGAGCCGACTTCCGCACTGGACCCCGAACTCACCGGGGAAGTTCTTGCGCTGATTCGCTCTCTGAAAGATCATAAGATGGCGATGGTGATTGTGACACACGAGATGCAGTTTGCCAGGGAGATTTCGGATCGGATTCTTTTTATGGCAGGAGGGGAGTGCCTCTCAAGCGGGACGGCGGAAGAGGTATTTTCTTCGGAAAAATGCGCGCCTGAAGAGCTTTCTCGGAAACTATCAGGTGGGAGCGGGTTTATAGGAAGTTCCTATATCTGCTTAAAAAGTGGGAGAAGAACGATAAATAAGCCGAGAAAAAGAGAAGATTTGTTCTTAAAATGGAAAAAGTAAAAAGCGTAACTTTTTCTTTTCCTTTATCGAAAAATGGGGAAAAAAGCAAGCGCTGAAAATAGCTTGGCAATGTGTAAAAGTGTAATTCTTGTGGATAAGTCAAAAGATTTTCTGATTTCAGAAAGAGATTTCGGACTTATCCACATTTTTACGATAAAAAGAAGGAGTAGAGGGCATACCGGTTTATGGAATAGGAAGAAAGGCGTTGAAAAACGCAGAAAAGACCTCATCAAAAGAAAAATCAGGATTGTGAAGAAGAACAAGAACGGGAATTCCGGGTGAAATTGCTTAATTAAAGAAGAAACAAAGCATAATTTTATAATAAAAATGTAATTTATTTAATGAATAAAACATGATAGCATAGGAACGCCGAGTCGGAATTGAGCCGGAAGGCTCTTGTAGAAAGGAGTTCAATTTATGGTGAGAAGAGCTTGGAAAAATGCAGTCATTGCGATGGCGTCCTTATCCATGATGATGGGAAGCGCCACTGCTGCTATGGCGAAGACGGGAAGACCGGATACGGAAGGACAGTGGAAACTGGAGAAGCAAGCCTGGTCTTTTCAGGATCCGAAAGCAAATACAGTAAAAGGGTGGATGGTTTATAAGGAGAGTTGGTATTTTTCTGGATGAGAGTACCGGCTTTCTAAAGACTGGTTGGCTCAGTCGAAACGGGAAGTCCTATTTTTCAATACGGAGAAGGGCAGCAGAGAAGGGGCTTTGCTCAGTGGCTGGAATTGGATTGACGGCTACTGTTATTATTTTAGTGAAAAAGACGATGAAAGCTATGGAGAATTACAGAAGAGTACAACGACAGCGGACGGCTATAAGCTAGACGACAGCGACGCTGGGTGGATGAGAGTGGAAGTGCTTGATCATGTGGCAGGGACACGGCATTTCCGCGTCCGGAACGGTGCAGCAGGTAGCCGGTGCCAGCAGACCGGTCATCATGGAGAGCAGTCCAAGCCGTGGCGGATCGTCTTCCGGCAGAACTTCCGGAGGCAGTGCGGGAAGAAATACAGCGTCGCAGACAGACAGTAACAGTACAGCCGGTAGCGAAAAGAAGACCGACGAAACGAAACCGGAGAAGCCGGAGGACAGCAAGAAAGAAGAGGAGACGAAACCGGAGAAGCCGGAGGAAGGAAAGAAAGAAGAGGAGACAAAACCGGAGAAGCCGGAAGAAGGTAAGAAAGAAGACGGAGACGAAGCCGGAGAAGCCGGAGGAAAATGAACAGCAGAGCCTGGCAGTCCTTGGAAAGGCAGTAAACGGGCAAGATCTGACTATTGCTGTGCCGAAAGAAATTATGACAAAGCTTCTTGCCGTGAGCCTCACGGATCCGGAAGATCGTCCGGTTTCCTATACCGTTTCCGGAGATGGACAGGGCAGCATCATCAGTCTGGATAGAGAAAAGAGTCGATTCGAATTAAAGCAAATCAGGCAGTGGGGAACTTCAAGACCCTTTCCCGCCCGGGTAAGTATACGCTCAGGTTGATGACGGAAGAAGGACCGCTCGAGGACTTTTCCTTCGATGTGGGAACGGAGGAGAAGCAGATAGACGAGTCGGAAGGAAAAGAGTTTCCTCGAGAGCCGACCGGGAAGAGGGGAGCATTCTCTAAAGATTACCCTGAAGGATACCTTGAAAGGAACCGCTGCGGCATTTCTTTCCAAGCTGAATGCAGTAGAAGTGAATGGAGTGACTTACCAAAAGGTGGATTCCCTTTCTTCAGTGGAAGCCGGAGAAGGGCTCTACTTTGTAGAGGATAAGACCCTTTATCTCTATTCCCAAAGAGAGTAGGAGAAGTGACCCTCCGTGCGGACGGATTTATGCATCTGATTGTTTCGGCACAGTAAGAAGTAGGAAGTAACAGCAAGAAGAAATAGAGAGAAATAGGAAGAAACGGGAAGAAACAGGAAGAGAGGAAAGGAAACGTATGGATTGGAAGAGCCTTTGGAATAAGAAGTATGCCTTGATTGCTTTTTATTTCTTTTTGACGGCATTGGTTTATCATATCTGTATCCGTATTCTGGACAGTTTCCCTGTACTCGGGGAGAGTATCCACCGCTTATTTCCGTGGGGAGAGCAGGTGCTTTCCCCTTCTTCTGGGCTTCGCCATAGCGTATCTCCTGAGTCCTCTTTGCCATTTTTGAGAAGATTCTTCTGAAAAGTGCGTTCTTCCGAAAGAGGGCGGAATTCGACGCAATTTGTCGATATTTCTTAGTTTTCTTCTTGTGCTTCTCGGAATTCTCCTTCTCGGCTCGATTCTCCTTTCTTCCTGAGTAACAGTGTGCAGCTCTTGCGTTTTGACGATCTTTTCAGGGGATAGGGGACTTGCGATAACGGTGGAGAAGTTTTATGCGGATCTTTATCATCGCTTAGGAGATTTACCGCTGGGGGAGAGGACGCAAAGCGCGAATTCAACTTCTCTTGCAAAGAGCCATGGCATTCTTTCAAAATATCGGACAGAGTGCTTTTTTCTTCTCTCGGGAATCTGGGAGCGGCACTCAGTACGTTTACTTTCGGTATCCTGTTTTCCCTCTATTTTTAGCGGACGGAAAGAAGATTTTTACAGTATTGGGAGAATGTATGGACTGTTTTTCTGGGCAAGAAAAGAGTAGAAAGACTGCGGAATTTCTGTGCGGATGCGGACCGTGTATTTTTCGGGGTATCTTCGTGGACAGGGTCATTGACGGACTGATTATGGCAGTTCTCGTCGGCGGAACACTCAGTATTCTGAAAGTCCGTTATGCCCTGATGATTGCTGTCCTTACCGGTTTCGGAAATCTCATTCCCTATGTCGGTCCGGTCGTTGCGTATGGTCTCACCGCTTTGGTGTGCGTGCTCTATGGCGAGTTTACAAAGCTTCCTCCGGCAGTACTTGCGCTATTTGTAATCCAGACCTTGGATGGAAATGTGATCAACCCGAGGCTTCTTTCTAAGAATATCGATGTGCATCCGCTTGTCGTGCTGATCTCTTTAATGATCGGGGGAAGTGTAGGCGGATTTCTCGGTATTTTTCTTGCCGCGCCGATTGCCAGTCTCATCAAAATGGAGTTAGACCGTTTTGTACAGGAGAAAAAGGCGGAAAAAGAGATGCCGCACGACAACGACATCTCTTAGAAAGACCCGGGATTCTGCACGATTCTGCATATAACACGAAACGTACTCCGTAAGGGTTAACTTCCTGCAATAGTTTATATTTTCTTAAATGGTATCCGGATGCTGAATTCCTTTTTGATTTTTCAGCGACTTCTTTTTCCTTCCAGCTGTTCCAGAACAGCGAGGGCAAAGTCTCATCATGACACCCATTCCGCGCCCGGTGATGATCTGCTTCGTCACTTCCACAGCGCGTCCTGTCCAACGTGCATTTTCTACCCCGTCAATTCCTTCTTGAAAACCGGGATAGCAGGTGAAGGGGAGATCGAGAGAAAGCCGAGATGCCCCAGAATACTCGGCGCAGCACAGATTGCCGCGAGCTTTTTCCCTGCTTCTTTCTGGGCTTTCAAAGCACGGATTACGATCTGATTTTCTTCTAAATGCGGAACACCGGGAATGCCCCCGGAAGAAAGAGAAGCTCTGCGCTGTCTAGGTCCGCGTCATCGATTGTTTTGTCACAGACCACCCTGATTTTTATGGGAACCGCAAACTTCTTTATTCTTTGTAATGGAAACGAGATTCACGTCCACCCTGCCCTGTCGTAAAATGTCCACTACTGTGAGACATTCAATTTCTTCTGTTCCTTCCGCGAAAAATGCAAGAACCTTCGCCATAGAGCACCTCTTTCCTTCCCGCTTCCTACTCAGGGAAGGATTTTTCATGTCTTTCTCTGCGTAGAAATCTTCCAATACCGCGGTGATTTTTCTCGGAAATTTCATTTTTGAAGATAAGGGATTTCTTGCCTTCCACGATGGCCTTCGAGAAGTCAAGAAGCTGATTCCGTATACCCTCTCCCTCCAACGGGTAGAAATAACGACGATTTTCATTTGCATCTTCGAAACGAAGTTCAAAGTAATCGGTCTTCCACCAGGGGGCAGGGACGTAGATATATCCCTTTGTTCCGGAAATCACCAGTTCACCTTCGGATTTTTACACCACGTCCGACTTTTTATGGAAGCGGTAGCATTTTTGGAAGAAGAAGTCAATTTTGGTAAAGTTGTCATATTTCAGTTCTTCATTTTCAAACAAAGAGTAAATCTGTTTCTCATAAGAGCCGCGGAATAGCTGGAAAATCAGGGAGCATGGCAGTTGGTCCCCATGCGGAAAATACTGTTCCAGGAGGATTCCAGATTTTGATGGTCCACGCTTTGGATACTGGTACAGGTGGCATCGACGAAACCACCTTGCCGATTTTTCCGGTTTTAGCGAGAAGAATTAAGCGATTATAGGCGTTGGAATAGGCGGTCTTGATAGCTTCCATGAGAACCAGATTTTTCTCTTTGGCAAGCTGAAAGAGTTCTTCGGTCTCCTTAACTTTCAGGGTAATCGGAGACTCGCAAAGAACGTGCTTCCCTTTTTCCAAAGCACGCTTTGATTTCCGCATAATGTTTTTCGGATGAGAAAGGATATAGACACAGTCGCAGTCTTCCAGAAAATCGTCGTAATCCTTTTGGGGAAGCGACGTCACTTTTACTGGAATTAAAGAGTGCGGTGACGCTGATTCCGTTCACGTATGTGCTTTCCTGATAATATTTATTTAAGACCGTCTGCTCAAATCCGCCAAGGAGACCGAGACTGAGTTTTCGATTTTCACTGCGTATCTCACTGCTGGAGATGCCGGTCGTTCTGGGAGGTAGATTACCGTGCAATAGTCTTTCAGATAATCAAAAATACCCTTCCCAGTCGGATCCCACGGTGAAGATATCGACATCATATTTTTGAATGTCGTCAATTTTCTGCCCTTCGTATTCCTCAACGATGATTTCGTCTGCGAGACCGGTCTTTTGCACCCTTCGATTCGTTCTGCCAGGGATTGCTTGACATTGATTTTACCTCTACTTCGGTCAAAGTCATCCGAAGTCACGCCGACAATCAGATAGTCTCCGAGCGCCTTTGCCCTTTTTAATAGGCGAATATGCCCTCGTGCAGCAGATCATAAGTGCCGTAGGTAATGACTTTAACCATAGAAGTTCCTTCTCCTTTTAACGACAGTTTTCTTCTTTGACGACAGTTTTCTTCTGAACTTATTGTTCGATTTCCAGGGAGTGCATTCATAAAGCGCTCCATATTTTCTTTTTCGCCGATTGTTACGCGGAGACAATCGCCCAATTTTCCGATAGACGGATAGCATTTGATGAGAATGCCGTAGTCCTTTTTCATCTTCTTAACGATATCTTCGGCGTTTCTTCGCCTGAATAAACAGAAAGTTCCCGGCTTCGCCCTGATGAAGGTAATGATGCGCGTCCAGCTCGCACTAAGTACGCTCTGCCTTCCTTGAAATTCTGAATCAGGTCGGAGAGAACGGTCGGGTGGGTAATGATTTCCTCTGCAAACTCATGGCGAAAGCGTTCGTGTTATGCGGCGTGCAGAATTTCTGGACGTACTGAATATCATCGGGATGCCCGACAACATAGCCGAGACGGCGCTGCCATCGAGAAGAGTTTGGAAAAGGTTCTCGTGACGAAGACTCTGCGCTCTTCCAAGGCATATTGCAGGAAGGTCTTTTGGATAAAAATAGTGATACGCCTCATCAATTAAGATGGTGATTTGCTTTTCTTTTGCAAACTTTCAGAATCTCCCGAATTCTTCTTCCGTATAAACGTTCCCCATCGGATTGTTCGGGTTTAGAAGAATCAAGAGTTCCGTCTCGTCGGTCAATTCTTTTTGAGAATCTTCCCGACCGGCATCCGGAGATCATCCGGATAAGGAACTTGTACGAAATTTCTGCCGTACATTTCGCGCATAAATCTGGAACATGAAGTAGGAAGGAACTACGCCGACGATGCGTCCGTTTACAGAAGTGAAGGCTTGTATGATGTAGCGGATGCCTTCGAAAGAACTGTTGACCAGACAGAGGTGCCGGATATCCGTCCCGAGGAATTTTGCCAGAACTTCCGTAAAAATGCAGTGTTTCCGGATACTGTGCCACAAACTGCGGTGTGACCTCGGAAAGAACCTGCGAACAAATTCTTCCGGAAGCCCGCCGGGTTTTCATTCAGGTCGAGCCTGAGATAGTCTTTTTCTTTCATTCTGATCGAATATCCGATGCAGGTCTTTGATTCGTGGATCCAGGTAATACATTTTCTTCTCCTTTTTAGAATACTTTTCTTTTCAGCTTTTTCCACAGTGCGGAAGAACCGTAGTCTTCTTCCGGACTGCCGTCCAGGAGAGAACTTCCGTAGGGCAGGAGTTTTTCCTTCCAATAAGAAGCGTATTCGCTGCCACTCTCTTTTCGAGGAGCAATTGATAAAGCCTACCTATCGCTTCGGATTGCAATATGGCATAATCGGCGTGTACGAGTGCCGCATCACAACATAATTTTTCCGCATTGGTGACGGCCTTTCCGTCTTCTTCATCTTCTATATCAATCTCTGCCGTGATGAACCAGGGAAATAGAGCAGAGCCTTTGTGTACTGCTTCAGGTTCTTGCTGAAGAACTGCGGTTCCACCATAAAGCTCAGATTATATTCGTCACAAGCGTCGTTTATGATAATGGCATCCGGAGCGAATTCCTGTAAATCAAGCGTCCGATAATCCAGTAAATGCGGATTCTCTTCACCCATTTCTTCCGCGTAGAGGGAAAATCCCATTGTGCCGAAATACACATTTCCCAAGCCGTCCTTAAAATAGTACGGAATCGGTGCAACAAAGCATTCCGTATCCGGGTCCTTCGTTGCTTCCCGAAAGACTCCTCTGTAGTGCATCCCAGCGCCGATACATAGCGGGGAGAAAGAGAATGCGCGTCTTTCTTTGCAATAGAATCGGCGCTCTTTAAGAAAGTACTTCTTTGTGTATCTTTTTCAGCAAATGGGGGTCTACGGTATATTCGTAATATAATTTTCTGCTAATCCCTTCCCGGGATGCCTGTTCCATTTTCCGGTACATAGGGTAAGATGATCTCCGCCTCCTTTTAAGAAGCTTTCATAGTGGTGGTATTTTTCCCGCATAATTTTTGTGTATTCTTTCGGAAACGGGTAAAGCCAGAAATTCAAAGTCCAAGTAGCTTTCGTCCTGAAACCAGCTTTTTCAAAATGCCGTTTCCTTGCGCTTTATAGAGGATAAGATCCAGGAGATTTGCCGTCTTGTCTCCATTTTCCTGATTGAATTTCGTGAAGCAATCCATGAGGAGGGAAAGAATTCGCTTATGAAAAAGCGGACGAGCGGGGAAGCGTTATCCCAAGTGCTTTCTCCACCTTTTGGGCCTCCCTTTCCAAGACGTCTTTATTTTCCCCTCGAGTGCAGGATAGGAAGCCAATATGCAAAGCGACTTCAAGACGGACATCCGTTCTCTCTCCTTCTCCGCATTGGGAGAGACAGGTCATACACGAAGATATCCACTCCTGCACCGAAAAAGGAAGTTGTGGTACTTCGGAGAGCCGGGGAGGAAATCAGCATCGTGTTGTGCTGGATGGAGCTTACCAGCTCACAGTCCGGATTATTCTCCTCCAAAGAACGAAAGCTGAGTTCCACCGGAAGTTCTTTCCCTGCAACAGAGGCGAAAAGGGCGTAGTCTTCTTTTCATGGAAATGTCAATGTCGTCATCCCATGGAATGAAGCCCTTATGCCGCATGGCGCCGAGCAGCGTTCCGTAATCGATGAAATAGCGAATATGATGTCTGTCACAGATTTTGTCAATTTCAATTAAGATTTCCAGTTCGGCGGCCCATGCTCTTTTTCATCATCGCCGGCACAAAAGAAACCGTCTCGTACTTCGTCTAAAAAGAATTCTTGTGGGAATTCCATGTATATACTCCTTTTTTTCCCAAGCGTTATGCATTGCGTACAATATAAAAGAATCTGTTCTAAAGGTATATGTCGGTAAAAAAGAGGCGCTCTATAATTCTTTTGGTATAAATCAGGAAGGGGGTGTATTCTGCGAGAGAAAATAGTGTTCCGTAAAGAGATTATTTTAAATAAAAAGGAATACGTGTTGCCCTTTGCGAATGTTTTGAAGTAAAAATATAAGATATTAATTTTTAATATGGACGTGTCGAAATGGAGGAAGGAAAATGATTGTTTCTATTTTACTCAGCTGTTTTGTGTTCTTGTTTCCTATGCACAGTTACGCTTCCGGTTGGCAGGGCAATGCGGAAAAAGGTTGGTGGTATGGAACTAATGCGGAGAACAGTACATGGTATCAGGATGGATGGCATTGGATTGACGGGAATCATGACGGTATTGCAGAGTGCTATTATTTTACGAGACGACGGGTATCTTGTCGTCAATGGAGAAACGCCCGACGGATTCCTTGTAAATGATTCCGGAGCGTGGATTGTAAACAATTCTGTGCAGACAAAGGCGGTGGAAACGGGAGAAAACGGAACAGCACAGAATCAGGCTCGAGTGCAAAAACACCTGAAAGCAGCTACAAGTAAAGAAAACACTACAGCGAACCTACGGAGTACTAGTTATATAGGAAATAAAAATACACATAAGTTTTCATAGACCTTCTTGCAGGAGCATAAAGCAAATGAAAGAATCCAACAAGGTGGCTATTGTCAGCAGAGAGGATGCGATACGGAAAGGCTCACATACCCTGTGCAATCTGCAACCCTTAAATAATTTCTAAAGAAAAACAAGATATGGAGGAATAAAAACTATATCTTGTATATTGAAAAAGAGAAAATTATTTTCAGAAAATAAAGCGAATTTCTTTTTGTTGACAAGCTGATTTCAGAATGCTAATATACTAAGCTGTCGCTCTAAACGAGCCACAGTCAGAACCTTGACAATCAAAGATCGAATAATACACAGACCCTGAAGATTCTTGAAAGAAGTTCTTCGAAAGAAGAACAAAATAGCCGGAATTCCGGCAGAGAAAAATTCAGAAAGTCTTGGAGAAATTCAAGACAGCGAAAAACCCCAATTACAGTAAAAGCGGAGTACTTTTCATCAGAAAAGTACATAGCGTACAGACTACAGCGAAAGCTGTACTTTGCAGCAAAGTTCCGAGGTTGCCACAAAGCAACGAGGAAGTCACTAAGAAAAAACAAGCTAAGCGCGTTTTTGACTTGGACTGAACTTAAACTGTTCGAGAGAACAGATAATAATGCTTTTCATTCATGAAAAAGCATTGCCTTATTATCGAGAGTTCGATCCTGGCTCAGGATGAACGCTGGCGGCGTGCCTAACACATGCAAGTCGAACGGGATGCGTATCGGAAAAGCTTCGGCCGGAAGATGCGTTATCTAGTGGCGGACGGGTGAGTAACACGTGGGTAACCTGCCTTATGGAGGGGGATAACAGAGAGAAATCACTGCTAATACCGCATAAGCACACAGTACCGCATGGTACAGGGTGAAAAGATTTATCACCATAAGATGGACCCGCGTCTGATTAGCCAGTTGGCAGGGGTGAAAAGCCTACCAAAGCAACGATCTGTAGCCGATCTGAGAGGATGACCGCCACATTGGGACTGAGACACGGCCCAAACTCCTACGGGAGGCAGCAGTGGGGAATATTGCACAATGGGGAAACCCTGATGCAGCGACGCCGCGTGAGTGAAGAAGTATTTCGGTATGTAAAAGCTCTATCAGCAGGGAAGATAATGACAGTACCTGACTAGAAGCCCCGGCTAACTACGTGCCAGCAGCCGCGGTAATACGTAGAGGGGCAAGCGTTATCCGGATTTACTGGGTGTAAAGGGAGCGTAGACGGAGTGGCAAGTCTGAAGTGAAAACCCTGGGCTTAACCTGGGGACTGCTTTGGAAACTGTTAATCTAGAGTGTTGGAGAGGTAAGTGGAATTCCTGGTGTAGCGGTGAAATGCGTAGATATCAGGAAGAACACCGGAGGCGAAGGCGGCTTACTGGACAATAACTGACGTTGAGGCTCGAAAGCGTGGGGATCAAACAGGGATTAGATACCCTGGTAGTCCACGCTGTAAAGCGATGAATACTAGGTGTCGGGGAGCAAAAGCTTCTCGGTGCCGTCGCAAACGCAATAAGTATTCCACCTGGGGAGTACGTTCGCAAGAATGAAACTCAAAGGAATTGACGGGGGACCCGCACAAGCGGTGGAGCATGTGGTTTAATTCGAAGCAACGCGAAGAACCTTACCAAGTCTTGAGATCCCATTGACAGAGTATGTAATGTACTTTCCTTCAGGGGCGATGGTGACAGGTGGTGCATGGTTGTCGTCAGCTCGTGTCGTGAGATGTTGGGTTAAGTCCCGCAACGAGCGCAACCCCTATAGTTAGTAGCCAGCAGTAAGATGGGCACTCTAACTAGACTGCCAGGGATAACCTGGAGGAAGGCGGGGATGACGTCAAATCATCATGCCCCTTATGACTTGGGCTACACGTGCTACAATGGCGTAAACAAAGGGAAGCAAGAGGGTGACCTTAAGCAAATCTCAAAAATAACGTCTCAGTTCGGACTGTAGTCTGCAACCCGACTACAGAAGCTGGAATCGCTAGTAATCGCAGATCAGCATGCTGCGGTGAGATACGTTCCCGGGTCTTGTACACACCGCCCGTCACACCATGGGAGTTGGTAATGCCCGAAGTCAGTGTTCCAAGAGGAGCTGCCGAAGGCAGGACTGATGACTGGGGTGAAGTCGTAACAAGGTAGCCGTATCGGAGGTGCGGCTGGATCACCTCCTTTCTAAGGATAAAGTAGGGGTTTGTGTGTTATTCGATTTTTGATGAAAAGGGGAAGAAAAGTTTTTCGACGGCTGTCGATGCCGGAGAAAGACCAGTATAAAGTGTATCAGATGACTGATTTCTAGATGCTGAATTTGTTTCCTCCGGACTTCATGTTCGGTGAAACCTCACATGAACTTTCCTCGAGCTTTGGAGATGCATCAGCATTTTCTCGAAAGAATTCTCCTTGGGGTATCATAGCTCAGCTGGTTGAGCGCACGCCTGACAAAGTCGGTGGTTCGAGTCACTTGGTTCCACTTCTGGTGTTGATGCGCTTAGGGGAAACACTCGTTCCCATCCCAGACACGACGGTTAAGACTTAAGCGGCCGAAAATACTTTGCTGGTAACGGCACGGGAAGATAGGGTGGATGCCGAGATTTTTGGGGGTATAGCTCAGTTGGGAGAGCACCTGCCTTGCAAAGCAGGGGTCAAGGGTTCGAATCCCTTTATCTCCATTCGCAGTGCAAACTGCGATGTACATGATAAGTGAATATCCGAAAGAAATAATTATTCTAGTAAATAGAGTAAGACATCCGAGGGTACAAGGTAAAACTTGTACAAGAAGAAATGCTTTTTATGAAGAAATAGGGAGCACTTCAGGAAGAGAAATCTTCTTCACAATCAGAAAGAGATACACGCTATATCTCGACACTTGAGCGATCAAGTGGAGAGTGGTTAAGCAATAAGAGCATAGGGGTGAATGCCTGGGCACTGAGAGCCGAAGAAGACGTGATAAGCTGCGAAAAGCTGCGGGGATTGGCAAATACAGAGTTGATCCGCAGATATCTGAGATGGGAAACCCACCGGAGTAAACCTCCGGTACCGTGCAGCCAATACATAACTGTACGGAGGGAACCCGCTGAACTGGAAACATCTAAGTGAGGCGGAGGAAGAAAACAACCGTGATTCCGAAAGTGAGTGGCGAGCGAAATCGGAAGAGCCCAAACCGAGTGCGTGCACCTCGGGGTATCGGACTGCATTTAAAGATCTGTGAGTGAGTGGAAGCCGATGGAAATAGGCGCCATAGAGGGTGAAAGCCCCTTACACGAAGCGTAAAGGATCGAGCAGTATCCGGAGTACTATCAGACACGTGGAACCTCGGCAGGAAGACGGGGACCACCCCAAGGCTAAAATACTACTCAGTGACCGATAGCGATTAGTACTGTGAAGGAAAGGTGAAAAAGGACCCCGGGAGGGGAGTGAAAGAGAACCTGAAACCCTGTGTTTACAAACTGTGGAACAGCGCAAGCTGAACCGCGTACTTTTGTAGAACGGTCCGGCGAGTTATAGTTGCTGGCAAGGTTAAGGACTTTGGGTCCGGGGCCGAAGCGAAACAGAGTCTAAAGAGGGCGTTACAGTCAGCAGATATAGACCCGAAACCGGGTGACCTATCCATGTCCAGGATGAAGCTAAAGTAAAATTTGGTGGAGGTCCGAACGCATCCGTTGAAAAAGGGTGGCGATGAGGTGTGGATAGCGGAGAAATTCAATCGAACCCGGAGATAGCTGGTTCTCCTCGAAATAGCTTTAGGGCTAGCCTCGCGATTAAGTCTTTCGCAGGTAGAGCACTGAATTCTTGAGGGGGCGTCAAAAGTCTACCAAGAGATATCAAACTCCGAATGGCGGTAAGATATAAGCAGGAGGTCAGACTGCGGGATATAAATTCCGTAGTCAAAAGGGAAACAGCCCGAGATCTACAGCTAAGGTCCCAAAGTACATGTTAAGTGGTAAAGGATGTGGGATTTCATAGACAACTAGGATGTTGGCTTAGAAGCAGCCACACATTCAAAGAAGTGCGTAATAGCTCACTAGTCGAGAGGTCCTGCGCCGAAAATTAACGGGGCTAAAACATGACACCGAAGCTTAGGGATGGTGAATGCCATCGGTAGAGGAGCATTGAAAACGAGATGAAGCGGTACCGGAAGGAGCCGTGGATTGTTTTGAAGAGAGAATGCCGGAATGAGTAGCGAGATGGAGGTGAGAATCCTCCAGGCCGAGATATCTAAGGTTTTCCAGGGGTAAAGCTGATCTGCCCTGGGTAAGTCAGGGCCTAAGGCGAGGCGGAGACGCGTAGTCGATGGACAACTGGTGTAGATTCCAGTACCTTACTAAATCAGAAATGTGGGGACACATGGAGAAAGAGAGAGCCGGGAATGAGAAGACCGGTGCAAGGGAGGTAGGAGTGCAGTAGGAAAAGCCGCTGCACAATCTGAAGACCTGATGCGGATCGAAAGTAAAGTAGAGAGCTCTTTAGACTCTGTGTGCGAGAAAAAGCCGCTATAGTGTTTAGTAAGCCCGTACCGCAAACCGACACAGGTAGATGAGGAGAGAATCCTAAGGCCGGCGGGAAGCATTGTTAAGGAACTCGGCAAAATGACCCCGTAACTTCGGGAGAAGGGGTGCCCAGGCAACTGGGCCGCAGAGAAAAGGCTCAAGCAACTGTTTAGCAGCACAGGGTCTATGCGAAACCGTAAGGTAAAAGTATATGGGCTGACGCCTGCCCGGTGCTGGAAGGTTAAGAGGAGAGGTTAGAGCAATCGAGGCTTTGAATTGAAGCCCCAGTAAACGGCGGCCGTAACTATAACGAGTCCTAAGGTGGCGAAATTCCTTGTCGGGTAAGTTCCGACCCGCACGAAAGGCGTAATGATTTGAGCGCTGTCTCAACAATGCACCCGGTGAAATTGAAGTGCCAGTGAAGATGCTGGTTACCCGCGCCAGGACGGAAAGACCCCATGGAGCTTTACTCCAGCTTGATACTGGGGATTCGGTAATGTATGCACAGGATAGGGTGGGAGACTGAGAGGATAGTACTTCGGTATTATCAGAGTCGCTGTTGGGATACCACCCTTATGTTGATTGGTTTCTAACCTTAGGGCCGTAAGCCGGTCAAGGGACAATGTCAGGTGGGGAGTTTGACTGGGGCGGTCGCCTCCGAAAGTGTATCGGAGGCGCTCAAGGTTCCCCTCAGGATGGTTGGAAACCATCCAAGAGTGTAAAGGCATAAGGGAGCCTGACTGCGAGGCTGACGGGCCAAGCAGAGTAGAAATACGGACTTAGTGATCCGGTGGTATGAAAGTGGGATTGCCATCGCTCAACGGATAAAAAGCTACCCTGGGGATAACAGGCTGATCTCCCCAAGAGTTCACATCGACGGGGAGGTTTGGCACCTCGATGTCGGCTCATCGCATCCTGGGGCTGAAGTCGGTCCCAAGGGTTGGGCTGTTCGCCCATTAAAAGCGGTACGCGAGCTGGGTTCAGAACGTCGTGAGACAGTTCGGTCCCTATCCGGCGCGGGCGTAGGATATTTGAGAGGATCTGTCCTTGGTACGAGAGGACCGGGATGGACTGACCTCTGCTGAACCTGTTGGGGAATCAATCCCATCGCAGGGTGAGGCAAGTTGGGAATGGATAAACGCTGAAGGCATCTAAGCGTGAAGCCAACCTCAAGATGAGATATCCCATCGTAAGAGTAAGACCCTTGAAGAGAACGAGGTAGATAGGGGCTGAGGTGTAAGTGCTGCAAAAGCATTCAGCTGACAGCTACTAATAGGGTCGAGGGCTTATCAATGCGTCTGATTGATATGTTTTACTTCTGGAGTTATTTCTTTGATATGTTTGTTTGCTCAGGAATGGCGGGATGTCATTGTATTGTACTGGGGTTCAGTCCGTTTCATAGCTATAGTTTTAGAAGCAGGTACAGAGATGGCCCGAGTGGCTCAGTTGGTTAGAGCGCCGCCCTGTCACGGCGGAGGTCGACGGTTCGAATCCGTTCCGGGTCGTTAGCCTTTGGGCTTTTATTATGGATGGATTCCCGAGTGGCCAAAGGGGGCAGACTGTAAATCTGTTGTCACTGACTTCGGTGGTTCGAATCCACCTCCATCCATTAAGACAGTATGTCTTTAATCTCATCCGGGGTCTTAAGCTCAGCTGGGAGAGCATCTGCCTTACAAAGCAGAGGGTCTGAGGTTCGAGCCCTAGGGCCCCATTTATATCATCGCAGGATGGAGCAGTCTGGTAGCTCGTCGGGCTCATAACCCGAAGGTCGTTGGTTCAAATCCATCTCCCGCAACGCAGGAACCCTTAAGTTCCTCTATATATATTTGCAACAGCCAGTAACGTCTTATCTATATATTTGCAAAGCTTTAGACAGTAATACTCAGTTGATATACTTGAAATCCAATCAGCAATACTCTATTGTATGGGGAAATTGTTTTTCTGTAAATGAAGCTGTAAAGAGAGCGCAGTCTTTGTAGTGAAACAGTAGTATTCATGTCGGAGAGGAGAATCTATGCGTGTTGGAATCTTAACCAGTGGCGGCGATTGTCGGCTTCATGCCACAATGCGGGGCGTTAGCAGAATCTTTATTTAATTTATTTGACAATATAGAAATTTTTCGGCTTTTTGGATGGATACAGAGGCCTAATGTATGACGAGTATAAGAAAATGGAAATCTGACTTTTCCGGTATCTTAACGGAAGGAACGATTCTCAGCGCACCACCAGAACGCTCATTAAATTGATTCATAGAGCCGGATAAACGGACTGGATAAGGTGGAAGCAATGAAGCACACTTACCGTAAGCTTCGTTTGGATTGTCTTGTTGTTCTTGGAAACGGATCCTTAAAAACAAGCAAATCTTCTCAGCGGAAGGCTTAAAACATCGTTGCCTGCCCGAAAACGATAGATACGACCTCTATGGAACGGATATGACGTTTGGATTTTATTCCGCCGTGAGGTTGCAACCAATGCCTCGACTGCATTCATACAACAGCGACCAGCTGGAAGGTGTTTATTGTAGAAATCATGGGGCATAAGAGTAGGACTTCTTACACCTATATACGGGACTTGCAGGGAGGCTGATATTATTTGCTTCCTGAAATTCCTTATACGGTGGATGTTGTGTAAGAAACTTGCCGAGACGTCATGCAAAGCGGATCCTGTTTTTCTATTAGGCGGCTATTGCAGAGGGAGCGATTTCAAGGGAAGAGACGAAGCTGGACGAAGAAGGAATTAAAGAAGAAACTTGCGGAGAGAGAAGAGATGCATCCCTCTCCGTGGCATATAAGCTGGCTAAAAGAGAGATAGAGGAAAGAACCGGTCTCAGAGGTCAACGTGACTGTTCCCGGCATACACAAAGGGCGGACGCCCTGTTCCTTGATAGAGTTTTGCAACAAGAATCGGAGCTGCTGAGTGCGACGAGACTCATTAAAAAGAGAAATTCGGTTATATGCTTGCTCTTAAAAATACGGAAATTGTTCCGGTTCCTCTCTGAAATTTTGAGCCAGGGCTATGGTGGAGCCGGATTCTGGAATTATAAAAGAAGCAAGAATGTGACATTCTTCGGAGATGAAGAGTAGCGTTTGCTAAATAACAAAATAATGACTGCCATTAGAGAATAAATATTGGAAAGTGAGGATTGCTTTGGGATACACGCCTAATATACCAGGCCGGAGGTCTACAGACTTCGACGACACGACATTGTAGCGAGACCATCACGGATCGTTTTAAGAATCAGGTTAGTGGCGGAAGGGTAGGTCCTGCCCACTTTTTGCAGCTACAGAGGGACCGGAAAACATCATCAGTTTTGAAAACTCAACGCAGAGAGCAGTCAGTTAGTGCAAAATCCTGTTACAGGAAACCCCTGCAATACCTGTGCAAATTGTCGCGCCATTTATCCAATACCAGTATTAACGTTTATGAAATGGATGGGCCAGTAATCGTAATATTGATGACGTTCGAGTTGATTCAGGAGCAGATGGGTATCCGCCTGTGGATATGAAGGGCGAAGGTTTTATATTATTGACGAGGTTCATATAGCATGCAGACGAGGCCAGTACGCCTTTTAAAGACGCTGAGGAACCGCCTCCGAGAGCATGTTATCTTTATTTTAGCGAGACAACGGAACCGAATGCGTTACCTGGTTACGATTTTATCTCGTTGTCAGCGCTATGACTTTCAGAGCACCGTAAAACGAGTAAAAGAACTGTCTTGCTATGATTTGCAGGAAGAAAATATACGCATTTCCGATGATGCTTTGGAACACATCGCCAGAATGGGAGACAGTCCATGCGAGACGCGGTCTACTCTCTTGGATCAATGTGCAACTAAGCTATTGGAGGAGAATTTCTACATGAGGATATGCGCTAAAGCTGTGATGCGGTGGATACGTCCATTTTCCATGGATTTGACTAGGGGCTTTGCGCGCAGAAACATATCATGAGGTTATGGAAAACATCGCATCGGCTGACCAGACAGGGAAGAGCTAAGTCGATATGTTTCCGATCTTTAAGCCATATTCCTGAAATATCATGATAGCCAAATCTGTAGAGAAATTTTGCGGGAGCTTGGTGGATTTATCCGAGGAAAATAAGCTTCTTCTGGAGGATGCCGCGGAAATGCCTCTATGGAGGAACTCTTGAGAATTCAGTGTGCTTTCGGATTTACTTCAGCACTCAGGTATGCGAATCAAAAAGGGTACTTCGCAGAGCTGTCTTATTAAAGCTTGCCTACCCGGAGACGGGTGTAGTTGAACTGCAGATAAGCTTTGCAACAAGAATAGGAGAGTTGGAAAGACAGATTGCAAAGGGAGTTAAGATAGGAGGAGAGATAGACGAAAAGAAACTGACTCAGCCAGCTGCAAGAGCTATAGGCCTCATGAAAAGCTTCCAGAAGGCGCAGTTTGACATCATCAGGAATCTAAGAAGAGTGGGGCATGGTTTTGTAATGTGGATCAGCCACACAAAGGCGCTCACAAAGTCAAGCAATTTATCCCGAAAGGATAGAAATTCCATGCCTGATTATTCCTGTTGATGATACCGTAAGAAATCTATTGTGGATAAAAGAAACAGAGGAAATTTTTACAGAAAGACTGCATAAGAATATCATTTTCACATAGGACATGCGGAAGAAAGAGAGAGAGACGGGATCAATATGTGTCGGATGGAAGAGTCGTCGCAAGGTGAGACATGCCTATAGAAATTACGTGGAGATGATTGAGTAGAAAAGGACGATGTCCGGTGATAAAGCTGCATAAAAGGACTTGCCGTAAGGTGAAAAATAAAGAAATGTAATAGATTTATTCAGCGAATTCATGATAAAATAGCTAAGATTTGGTATAAAAATATTTCAAGGGAGAAAATGGCTAAGCATGGTGGTTTGCCGGCGGTATACTAGTATGAATATGAACAATCTGATGAAGCAGTACCAGAAAATCGGCGCAGATGGAAGAAATAGGAAGAGCTGCCGAAAGAATATACCAGGACAGGCAGGAGGCGGTGCAGTACAGATTGTTATCCTGGAGAGAAAAGTTCTCAGTGTAAAATTGGATAAAGATAAGTGGATCCAGGGATGTAGAGACCTTGAAGGAAATGATTGCTTTGGCAGCGAATCCAGGCATTACAAGGATAGAAAGGACTCCGAACAAGAATGGGTATTGACCGGTGGGATGGAAAACAGGATTTTTAATGGAATGTTTTTCAAGGACATGGATAGCTGGTGCAAGGAGCTTTCGCGTCTTTGAGATTGGAGAAGTCAGCACAGGGAGCTGGCGTATCAGTTATTACCGGAGATAAGAGTGTATGCGCTTTCCGACGATATAAAAACGGGGACATAAGGTATTGTAAGCACACTGTACGCTGACAGATGAAGAGTACTGCTCGGTATGCTCCGATAGCGGAAGAGATCCTGAAACAGATTATGGTGTGATCCATGAGGATATGGGAGCGTATGGAAAGAGTAGGAAAGTACAAAGGTGTATCATGTACTTCATGGGGCGATTTCTCCGCTTCTCGACATAGGACCGGATGACATTCGCTTAAAAGAGCTGATCTGACCTTGCAGGGGGAAGAAGTGGAGGAAATTATCATATACAGATTCATGTGGAAGAAACACCGCAAGTTATGTTATTGACTATTACTTGAAGCCGCTGGAATTCGATTGATCGTGCTTCAGGGGTTCAGTTGGCAGTGATGAGAATATGAAATCCACCTCCTTGGGCATTTGGACGGTAGAGTCAGCTTATAAAAAAGGATAGGGGAAATATGGATAAGTACAGGTTTAGCATTAAGGCAGACAAATTAAAAATTAGATTGGCCAGGAGAGATTATAAGAACGGCTATGCAAGGTGCGGACACTATCGAGTTGGAATAGAGTACGCAGTGTGAATTTGCTTTCCTCGTACCGGAAATTTATGAAAAAACAGAGTATGAGGAAGCAAAGGATATTTTACTGCTTGCTTTTGAAGAGCTCAAAGTGAAGCGCTTTTGTAAGCTTTCCGAGTTATCCCGTAAACTCCGGATCTATTGACGATGCTGTAGAGTTTTATCATGAATTTTTTGGATGTAAGGTCCTAGGATCCCCGATATCTTTTACAATAATATATGATTTCTGCAAAGGGCAAAACATCTCTCAGCTTATAGACGCTGGAAAGTGTCTGAAACAGAGCGAAGAGCAGGTGGCTATGAGCTTGCAGAGCTGTATGGGAAGCGGAAGAGGATGACTGCACGTTCAGATCTGCGACAAGATGATTCTTCTTTTCGGAATGGAAAATATGTGGATAAGGCGATGGATTTAAAAACACTTTACCGTCCGTAAAGGAGGAAGGGTAACACGATTTCCAGCCGGAAGGAGACAGAGGACACAGTAGAGACAGAAGCTTTGTCTCCGGACGGAGAAGAAGACAAGATTTTACGATGAGGGAGATTCAGGCGGAGGAAAACAACGAGAACACTTCAAAGAAGAGTAGTAGAGAGAATTTTTCAAAAGTAGAACGGAAAGGCACTTCGAAGTGAACAAGAGGACGCTTCCGAAGAAAACAAGAATGCTCAGAACGGGAGGAAGAAGGAAAGCTCTTCCGTAGAGAATCGATATGAAACGACGATGAATCTCCACTACAATATAGATATTAAGCAGAAACTTGGAAAAACCTTTCATATTGCCGTAGAGGTCAAGTATTTTCATAAAATACGGAGATTGATTTTAAGTTGCAAGATTAACGCCGATAAGTTAAATGGAAAGGTTTGCCTCTTTTAAGGATAAACTCGAAGGCGTGATTTGATTATAGAAGTGCCGAGAAGGCTGAAATATTCCGTACTGGATGAAATTGAGCAGTATAAAAGAAGTAAGGGAGGCTCTTCTATTGTTTTAATTGATGGAGTCGATCATTTTGATCGCTTGGCGGAAGACGAGCTAAATTCTTGGTACTTTTGATGTGTGTCTCCGGAGGAGAAAGAGGAGGATGACCTCTTAGAGGATGTTGGCCATGTGATCACGGCGGTAAAACAGGAGGAAGAAGCCCGAGGAAAAGAAAAGAGGAGACAGTTTTGGATGAGGGAGTACTTTGACGGGAGGAAGGAGGCCGGAAGAAGAGTAGCAACTTTCCTCCACAAGCCTTCTATCTTTGGGCATAACAAGACCGTATAAAGAAAGTTTGAAAGAAGAAGCGGAAGGAACAACCACTTGAAGGAAGAGCTTTCGAAACAATACATAAC
>BNJV01003043.1_pt1 | contig 93796 bp, 115 predicted proteins | sample 8540591 | NCBI WGS metagenome assembly BNJV01 (sample SAMD00202457, study PRJDB9452) | human saliva metagenome | host: Homo sapiens | reverse complement strand
GACGCCAATGATTCTATCTCTTTATGCCATGCAGCTACATCCGTAGTTGGTAAGCTTTCAGAAAGAGCATCAATCTTAGCCTGAACAGTACTAATCTGAACCTCTAAATTGTGCAAGTTATCAAGTAGTTCCTTATGAGCCATCTCCAATTTCGCTAGTGTATCTTTAGCCGCACTGAGGTCATCCTCAGTGTTAGCTATAGTGTTGCTCAGCGTTTCAGTATCGCTACGCAAGGTTGTAAGCTCTTCCATTTTGGATAACAAGTCATGTTGAATAGAAGCAAAAGCATCTTCTGAAAAGCCCTCAATAGATGACTTCAACTGAGAAACTTGGTCTTTAATTTGCTGATCTAACTCATGTAGACGAAGAACTAACGTTTCTTTCTGACCAATCTCACTAGCTTGCTTTTGTAACTCAAGATCACGCACTGCACGAGCCTCTTCTATCTCCTCTTTAGTAGGATATAACTCAGGCTTGGCTGCCAACTGTGGATGCTCTGTAGAGCCGCATACAGGACAAGGTTCGTTATCTACGACTAAATGAACGAGTTCAAAGGCACGCCCTTCTGCCATCAAATGTTCTAACCGTTCAAGCTGTACCTTTGAATTCTTTACGGATTCATCAAGCGTCACTAATGTCTTATCTTTAGCATCGATATCATTTTGAACCTTCTGTTTCTCAGCAACCAATTCAGAATATCGTTGCAAATGACTTAACTGTTCTTGGATACGAGAAATAGAGTCTAACGTTTTGCTATTACCTTGTAACTGCTGCCTGTCCGCAACTAACTTAGCCTCTAAATCAGCTACTGTTTTATGCTGTGCCTGTAACGCAGCTTCGCTTTTCTCACGGTCCTGTGTTACTACGTTACTCTTTAATGTGCTCAGTTCCTTATTTAGCACTGCTAGCTCATTAAACTTTTCTGATTGCTGTTCCATTTGGGCTAGCGCAGTTCGCTTAGCTTGCATAGTTTCAGCTTGAGCTTCTAATACTGCATGAGCCTCTATACATTTAGACTCATATTGAGTTGCACTGTCCACATTTTTTTCAGCCTCTGAAAGTGACGTATCCAAGGTTTTTAACACCGACTGCTTATCACTAACCTGTTTATATAACTCAAAGCTTGGCGTTAAAGAGGTAAGGAACTGTACCTTTTCACGTAAGCTAGCACGCTCCGCTTCTCTTGCTTTCACGAGGTCTAATTTTGAGGTGGCCTCTGCAAGAGATTGTTGTGCCTGGTTATATAAGGCCCACTCATTTCGCAACGTATTGAACTGCTCCACTACAGTTACAGCTTTATCACGTTCAATAACAAGAGCATCTCGGTGTGGCTCTCTATGTTTCAAAAGATCTCGTACATGTTCAATGGTTAGTACTGGTGTATCTTCGTCATGTGGAATGGATTGCAGTAATGCATTTGTTTTGTTAGATTTTCTTCAATCCCTGCTTTTGCGTCATCATAAGTAGCTTTTAAGGCATCTTGTAATCTTCGGTACAACTCAGTTCTAAAAAGTGTATGTAATAACTCTTCCCGTTCACTGGTGGAGGCTACTAGTAATTTTCGGAACTCCCCTTGCGGTAAAAGAACCACTTGTAAGAATTGATCCTTCCGAAAGCCTATGATTCGTTGAACTGTATCGCGAATAGCAGCCGCAGAAGTGGCAATGACCTTCCACTCCCCATCCTTCATTTCGTAGACAGTAGCACTAGCATTCTGCTCACGCATACCTGTACCACGTTTCTTCGCAACCATTTGCTTTGGCAGTCTTTCAACACGGTACTGAGCATCACCAATAGCAAAGGAGAAATCTACCCGCGTCATACGATCAGGTTCTGCAAAGTCACTGCGAATTGCATCTGTTTTGCGCACCTCTCCACTAGGTTCTCCATATAAGGCATACACCATGGCATCTAGTATCGACGTTTTCCCGGCTCCTGTAGGACCAGAGATGAGGAACATGGAATGGTTTTGCAGTTCATTAAAGTCCAAGGTAACCGAATCTCGGTATGGACCAAAGGCTTCTATAGTTAAAGATATAGGCTTCATTTAGTCCTCCTTTAAAATTCGGTCCCACACAGAGTTGATGTATTGTTGCTCTCGCTCTGTTAATGGTTCTTTCCATACAGTTTCGGCAAATTGGTTAAATAGTTGACGCTCGTTTAACTCTTTAAATACAGCTTCATCCATATCTGCCATAGGCGTTGCTACTCGACCAACTAAATCAATGGTCATACAGCGATGGTACACTTGGCGCAACTTAGCCATCCCATCCATAATAGGCATCGTATCAAGCAGTCGGGCCTGTACATAATCATCTTTATGCTTAGCCTGTAATTCCTTATTATTTAGCAAATCTTCAAAATAACCTTCTAAAATCACTACGTCACGCTTCGCTTCTACAGGAATGGTGCTAATATCTACTTTTCCCTTTGCATCCATGTCAATAATGGTGAAAGACTTCTTCTGCGCATGCTCATCAAAGGAATACTTTAAAGGCGATCCGCTATAACGAATATAGTCTGCCCCCATTCGCTGAGGCCCATGCAAATGGCCAAGGGCTGTATAGTGAAAGTCTTTAAAGACTTGTGGACTTACTTGTTCACTACCACCGATAGATAAGGTACGCTCAGAGCCACCTACATCACCGCCCATTACAAAGGCATGACTAATAGCAATGCTACGCATCCCCTTTGGTACTTGTTTATACAAGTAATTACTCCAAGCCTGATACATTTGGTCGTAATTATGTAGATTTAGAGTAGTCTCAGTATTTCGGTTCGAGCATTGCTTTATTGCATCAGTGGTATCTATATCATGAGGCGTCTCATCTACCATATTTGACATATCAACACTAGCAAACAAAGAATCCTCAATAACATCTACAGATGCTTTTTTTAGATTTAGAACGCTTAGATTTTTGCTTTTAGTCTTAGTGTATGCATCACTCGCCGTCTCTACACTTTGAATCGTTTCCAAAGAAGTATTCACAGAGTTTAAACCTAATGCATCACCTATGCGACGAGGCTCGCTGAAAAGCATAGGACAAATAGCGACCTTACCATCTACGCCTTCAAACTCAAATGGTTGTAACGCGTGATGAGGGGAACCCCAAATATGGATACCTGATTGACTTAACATAGAACGACCTACCTCAAGGCGTTCTGCGCCATCGTGATTACCGCTAACTACAAAGAGTGGTACCTTGTAGTCCATAGCGAGACGCGTAATGATGGAATCCCATAATTCAACGGCTTCAATAGGTGGCACTGCACGATCGAAAAATATCCCCTGCTAGCAATATGCCATCGATTTTTTTCATCTTTCAAAATAGAAAAGAACTGATCCTCCAACACATGAGCTTGGTCTTCGGTTAAGTACTGACCATAAAAAATACGTCCTAAATGCCAATCGGCAGTATGTAAAAAACGCATTTTGTCCCCCTTTCCAGCTCTCCCTATACTTTATATAAATGTAGCTATACAAAGAATTATATAACTAAAAGCCATATTTTAGCTTGATTATTGATTCTCTACGATAGAACGCAACATAGCAATCTCTTTCGCATAGCCGTCTAATTCATTTGGTGTTTCTAAATAAAACGGCAAGTTCGTCAATTTAGGATGTGTCACAATACGAGCTATCGCATCGATACCAATGTGACCTTCCCCAATTTTTTCGTGGCGGTCTTTATGAGCGCCCATAGGATTTTTAGAGTCGTTCAAATGAATGGCTTTTAAACGGTCTAAGCCTACAATACGATCAAACTCGTCGATAACACCATCTAGATTATTGACAATATCGTAACCACCTTCGTGGATATGGCACGTATCAACGCACACGCCCATATACTCTTTTAGTTTGACGCCGTCGATGATGCGAGCAATTTCTTCAAAGCGAGAACCAATTTCTGTGCCCTTACCAGCCATGACTTCCAATAGAACGGTCGTTTTCATGCCAGGGAACAAAATTTCGTTCAAACATTCTACGATATATTCGATACCTTGATCCACACCTTGCTTCACATGGCTACCTGGATGAAAGTTATACATTTGGCCTGGTAAATATTCCATGCGCTCTAAATCTTCCATCATGGATTGCTTTGCAAAGCGCGCAAGTCTTCCTTTGCAGCACATGGATTATACGTATACGGTGCATGGGCTAACAAGGTACCAAAGTTATGCTCTTTCATATATGCACCAAGACTATTCATATCCTCTATATCGAGAGCGCGCATACCACCGCCGCGAGGATTACGGGTAAAAGTATTGGAAGGTATTGCCACCAATTTTAGTAGCTTCCTTCCCCATATGTAAATAACCTTTGCTAATTGATAAATGACTGCCTATGACAAACATAATACTCCTTTATATTTATATAATTCTATAATTCTATAATTCTAAAATACTCAATTCTAATATCTATTCTATTACGCTTACATTTATTCCAAAAGCCTAATGAATATAAGACATATATAACTAATATAACCCCTACCGTGAAGGAGCCCTTCGCGACAGGGGTTATTTATTAATGGCTTTCTTTTTTAGCACACTCAGGGCATACACCTTCAAAGGTAATATGTTGACCTGTGATTTGATACTCGCTACCTTGATCAGCAATAGTTTTGATAGCTTGTAAATCAATGCCCATCATATCCTCTACCTTATTACAACGAATGCAACGGATATGGGAATGAGCTTGTGTGTCCCAATCGTAATGAGCGCGCTCATCACCTACTTCTAAAATTTTTACAAGACCGATTTTTTCAAAAATCTCCATCGTCTTGTACACGGTTGCCAAGCTCATGCTTGGATGTTCAGGGCGCAACGTATGATACAACATTTCTGCTGTTGGATGATCATGATGACCACGCAAGGCATCATAAATCGCAATACGTTGTGGGGTTACTTTGAACCCTTGGCTACGCAGAATTTGTGCGATATCCATAATACTCTACTCTACCTTTCTCCACTTGGAAATCTATAAGGCATCGACCATTATCGGCCATTCACAAGAAATAATTATTATCTATTATAGCAGAATTCTCAACACTTATCAAGATAGATAGTATTAACTATTAAGTAATCAGAACCACCCGTAAAACGGGTGGTTTGCTCACGGGCTATAAGCCCGTAGTACTAGGCCAGCGTCTAAAGGCGCTGGCTTTCACTACGTTCAAGCCGCATAGCCATTGACTCGTAACGTTCCCCTTAAAGGGGATGTGTATTACTTGCTACCCTTAAAAGGGTCCTCATATTCTTTTACACTAAGTTTATCTTTCATTTGGTCATGTAACTCTTGCTCACGTATATATTTCTTTACTGTAGCCTCATTTAAACCTACTGTACTAACATAATAACCCTCGGACCAAAAGTGTCTATTTCCAAATTTATACTTTAAGTTTGCGTGTTTATCGAACATCATTAGTGCACTTTTACCTTTTAAATATCCCATAAAAGATGATACTGATATTTTGGGTGGGATTAATACTAGCATATGCACATGATCAGCCATAAGCTCCCCCTCTATAATCTTGACGCCCTTATATTCACATAAACGTCTCAATATTTCACGTAAACTATTTCTGTATTGATTATATATAACTTTACGTCTATACTTAGGTGTAAATACTATGTGATATTTGCATAACCATTTTGTGTGCGCAAGGCTCTGTGTCTTTGTCGCCATATAAAATCACCTTTCTTTTGCATATAATGCGGCTTGAACACCTACATTATACTTAAGCAAGGTGATTTTTTTGTATAACTTTCGTTGCCGCACCCGCATAGCGGGTGGTTTTATGATTCGCGACTACGTCACGAACCAGTCTAAAGACAATAATAAAAATGTGGATTGCCCGAAAGCAATCCACATTCTATTAGTCTTTAAAGTAAGGTTTGAAACCTTCACCTTGATGACGAGGTTTTCTATCGCCACGTGGACGATCAGATCTACGATCATCTCTACGGCGGTCATCACGACGATCACTTCTACGATCATCGCGGTTGCGACGAGGACGGTCATCGCGACGACGATCTCCGTCACGGCGGCGATCACCATCTCTACGACGGTCACCACGGCGGCGGTCACCACGACCACCTTCACGACGGCGGCGTACGCGCAATGGTTTTTCTTCTGTAATATTTACAGGAGTCGTATCTGGTTCTTTTGTTAACAATTTAAGAGCTGCTGCCAATAGTGTTACGGAATCCGTATCGTTTAACAATTCCTCTGCACTAGATTTGAATGGCGCTAAAGCTTCTAAATTATCTGTCATTTCAACGAGACTTTCAATCGCCAAACGTTGTTGACCTTCAAGAACTTCTCCTAAGGAAGGTGCACGACGGCGTGCAATTTTACGTTTTGTTAAACGCTCGATAGCATGTAAATGCTCCATTTCACGAGGGATAACAAACGTGAAAGCTTGACCAGCTTTACCGGCACGGCCTGTACGACCTACGCGGTGTGTGTAGCTTTCAGGATCTTGAGGCATATCGTAGTTATATACGTGAGATACGCCAGAAATATCAAGACCACGAGCTGCCACATCAGTAGCCACGAGAATATCGATGGTACCTTCGCGGAATTGACGAATTACGCTGTCTCGTTTTTGTTGAGACAAATCGCCATGAATGCCTTCCGCCATGTAACCACGTTTCTTAAGACCTTCTGTTACTTCATCAACACGACGTTTTGTACGTGTAAAGATAATAGCAAGTTCAGGTGTTTGAATATCGAATAAACGGCAAAGAACATCGAATTTTTGACGGTCTTGCACTTCGATATAATATTGTTCAATTAAGTCCATCGTAACTTGAGTCGGTTTCATACGAATCAATGTTGGCTCTGTCAAATATGTTTCAGCTAATTGTTGGATAGCTTTAGGCATAGTTGCAGAGAACAATAATGTTTGATGGTCTTCTGGGATAGCACCCAAGATTTTATTGATATCATCAACAAAGCCCATGTTTAACATTTCGTCGGCTTCGTCCAATACGACAACTTTCACATCTGTCAAATTTAATAGAACCACGATCCATATGGTCCATCAATCGGCCTGGAGTGGCAACGATGATTTGTGGGATTTCTTTTTCAAGGCACGGAACTGACGATTAATATCTTGACCACCGTAAATAGGTAGTGCAGTGATATTCGTGTATTGAGCCATTTTATTAAGCTCTTCAGCTACTTGGATAGCTAATTCTCGTGTAGGGGATAAAATAACTACTTGAACGTGACGCTCATTCCCGTCTACGCGTTCCAATACAGGCAAGCCAAATGCTGCTGTCTTACCAGTACCTGTTTGAGCTTGACCGATCATGTCTTTACCGCTCATGGCTACTGGGATAGCTTCCTGTTGAATTGGCGTAGGCTCTTCAAAGCCCATATCGTTTAACGCTCTTAGAACAGGTTCGCTAATCATTAATTGTTCAAATTTTTTTCTAACATCTAAATGTGTTTCCTCCTATCGCGCACGAATTATGCGCGTTAGAATAGTATATCATATTTCGAAGGTGAGCGCTATAAAAAGTAATTACGAATCTAAACTAAATAGACTTTCTTCTCTCCCTTAACTGTTTCTATTAAAATGATTCCACCTGATACGCAAAGGAAAAACAAGGTATGATAAATGGATAGGCGTATACAAACATTCAACAAGAACAACCCATATAATTAATAATAATTTAGAAATCCATTTTCGTTGTTATTCTATCAGCTATCATAAATATAGATAAATTGATAATTACTTTTAATAATTATCGCAGCGATAATAACTACTGACGTAAATTCTTCTCTATAATCTGTCAGTTCATATAAAGGGATATAATAAATAACTCAAAAGAACGCTAAGTATTATTAAGAACCAAATATTTAGCCCCTTTAAAAAGTCTAGATTTACTATAGTAAAATACTCCAACCAAAAGAAAGAGTAAAACACTAAGCAATATTCCTATAACTAATAGATAATCTAAGTGAATCATGGTTTATACGGCCCTCTCAAAAACAACACGATTTCATATAGCTACAATTATAACATTCCGTATACTTTCACAGATAATAGACTTGTTAAGTAGAAAAAAAGGCTCTCTTTGTTATAGTTTATTGAGAGTTGTATGGAATTAATCAACTATATGAGTAAAAATATAATTTAGGTATAATACAATTATAATGAATTACTCTAAAAATATCTCAACAAATTAACCAGTGCCTTTTAAAGCTATTACAATTTTACTGAACTTTCAAGAGCATTATAAAAAGGAATACCAATGAAACCATTTACTCTTAAAAGATTTGTATTACTACCGTTGATTGTACTATCTCTCATACTAACAACGGGTTGTCATCTTCTCTCACATTACAGTGAAGAGGAAGTTCAACAATATATAAGTAAGAATTATCCTAATCTAACATATCACTTAGAGTCACAAAGGAACAATACATGGCAAGTCACCTTTGACAAGTATCCACAAATGCCTATTGAAATATCTGAAGTCATGCACACCTCTGCACCTGTTGTACCACAAGTTGATCGAATACTGATAACCAACATTCCGCTGATAACTGTATTTCCATTAATGAAAAACTATCTAACGGAAGAGGAGTTATCCTATGCCACATATGATACATCTTCTTTGTATATCGAAATGCCTATCCCCTATTCAGCTATACAAAATCAAGATGTAATAAACTTTTTATAATCGTATGGATCAATTCTGCAAAGAATATGCTGCAACATATCCAGATTTTAAAGAAAAAATATATATTTAGAGTCATCATAAAACCTTCTGATGGTTCTGATGCACCAGAAGAATATAGGAAAATATTCCGTTTATCTCAATATTAATAAAAGAGGTGCCACCTGAGGGGCACCTCTTTTACTTATTAAACGATTAGTCAAGACTATATAGTATAGCTATTTGATTTCATAAAAAGTTTTTTTCTCATAATCATATCCTATTGCCCACTCTGCTAAAAGACACCGGAATATCCTCATTATCATAATCTTTACCTCTCCAAATCGCATTATCTCTAAAGTAACTAAGTCCATTTTTGAACTAATTTGGTTTCTAAGCAGAATTCACCTGCCAAGCTTAGATTATTTTCTAAAAAGTATGCCTCTTACTATTAAACATTCATATTCCCAACCTTCGTAATTTAAGTACTCAAAAATATCGCAACGCAATTTGAGCATCCCAAAGTCATTTAGAACCATAACTTTAAAGAGAGTATTTACTACTTCATACTCACTAGATATATAATAATCATTTATTAACAAAAATCTATATATCTGCTCACCTTCATCTGCATTAACTTTGCCAGAACTCAAAAATATCTTGTAAATTATTCATTTTTTTAACATTTTACTTATTCGAAATTGATCCATAATAATGCTCCTCATTGCAACTATAGGCAAAGGATATAATTTTATACTTCTTATTCCTACCCAGTACAAATACTCTTCATTATATATTGATTCTATTTACTTAAGTATTGCTGTAAGGTCTGGTTTTCTATTGGACCTAACTGTAATGCCTTCCTATTTTTAATTGCATTAATAGCTAATGCTTCAAAGGTATCTTTATCAAAAATCAGAAAACTCGTTAAAAGAATTAAACACTATGAATTGTTGATTCATTAAGTTAGGTAATACCGTTAAATCTTTCATCCTTACTTTATTTAGCTCATTTTGTGCATAAGATTCATATCCCTCATCACCTAAATTATTCTTGTTAAACCTACCTATATTAAGATTATCAGAATAATAGCTATATATGCCTTTCTGGGAAAAAAATCAATTTTTAGTCAATTTCCCAAATTCAAAAATTATAATAAGCATTATTTCTTAAAAATATGCTCACTACCATACTTACCTATAATATGCCCTGTAGAAAGATCTCACTATATCATTATGCTTAACCATATCTTCCTTTCTATATGACACATAGAAAGGTAGCTTTTATAGTATATCCAGCGTGTGGACCTGTATATCGTTTCTCACTATCAAAAAAAGATCTCATGCCATATATCTCTATCAGTTTCATCAAGACTAGAAATATTAGGGTATAACTCATCAAGGCTCACATTAAAATGTGTTTCTTTAACATCTATCCGAGGGATGAAAGTATTATATTTATTAAGATCTTTATTCCAAGTATCTAATAAACTTACATTTTCATCAAAAAAATACCAATACCATCTAAAGTTATATAATAAAGTTTATTATCCACCTCATGAACAGCAACTACTTTATCAGCAATCTTATGATCTTCATCGTCATAAAAATAATGTACTATTACGAAATTCAGTTAAATGAATGGAGCTATTCTTAAACTCACTACTACCAGCTAACAATAAAATTACTATTACCATTAAAGTAATATAAATTAATAATATGGCAGCAACAACATAACCAATCCATTTCAATACTCGCTTTGAATTCATAGGCACCCTCTCAAAACAATATCTATATTGATATTACCTAATAGTTTTCTATTTTTGGTTTACTACTAAAAAAATACATCAAGAAATGCATACATATATACAGCAATAAATATCAATATCGACAATATAGCAATAAGCCCCCCGTTTAAAAATATAAACTATTTTTTTCTTTTGTAAAAAAATCCTGTACAGATAGTGAGAAGGCTCATAACAACCCATCCACCCCCATAAGTTATAATGAATCCATAATCCCAATAGATTATAAAAATTAAAAATCTATTAAAACTATACTTATAATACTAATTATACTTAGATACTTAGTTAAGAGACCAAAAAGCTCTATGTTTTTTTATATATTCATACGCTTCGTCAACGATCTGCTTACTTATTTCAAGTTTATAAAGCATTACACTCAATACTATAGATACAATAATGAACTCTATACCTAATATATCTAATTTACTCATTGTCTCTCCAATCTCTTTTTACAACACACTCTTAGTAGGCCTTAATTATAGCATACAGTATACATCCATATATAAGAAACTACCCTCAAATTAAACGTAAAAAAGGCACCTCTTATGAGGTGCCTCTTTATTATAGTTTATTGAAGAGATTTATATTTTATTAATCTAAGTCGTAGAATCCAGATGGTTTATCACTCAAGTTGATAATGATGTTTTTTTCATTTGAGTGTAGTGTTCAAGGATAACTTTGTGAGTTTCACGGCCGATACCAGATTGTTTGTAACCACCGAATGGTGCGCCTGCTGGGATGGAGTTATATGTATTAACCCACATACGACCTGTTTCAATTGCACGAGCTACGCGGATTGCACGGTTAAGGTTTTGTGTGAATACGCCGCCGCCAAGGCCGTATAGGCTATCGTTAGCTTGTTCGATCACTTCTTCTTCACTGTGGAATTTAATAACAACAGCTACAGGGCCAAAGATTTCTTCGCGGGCTACGCGCATATCATTTGTAGCATCTACGATAAGTGTAGGTCTAATGAAGCAACCTTTACCAAGTTCGCCATCAGTAACGCGTACACCACCAGCTGCAATGCGAGCGCCTTCTTCTTTAGCAAGTTCTACATAGCTAAGTACTTTCTCAACTTGAGCTTCGTAAATCAAGGAGCCTAATTGTGTAGATTCTTCCCAAGGTAAACCAACTTTTACCTTATCAAATAATGCGGAAAGTTCAGCTACGAATTTATCGTAAATTGTATCTTGTACGAAGATACGGGAACCTGCGCAGCATACTTGACCTTGGTTGAAGAGGATACCGAGCATTGCCCCATCAAGAGCTTGTTTCCAGTTTGCATCTTCAAAGAAGATATTTGCAGATTTACCACCCAATTCTAATGTAGCAGGAATCAAGCGTTCAGAAGCTGCTTTATATACATCAAGACCGACTTCTGTAGAGCCTGTGAAAGCAAGTTTGCTGAAGCCTGGGTGATCAAGGATATATTGGCCAGATTTAGAACCTTTACCAGTTACGATATTTACAACGCCTGCTGGCAGGATGTCTTTCAAAATATCGCCTAATACTAAAAGGCTAAGGGATGTATGGCTAGAAGGTTTGATTACAACTGTACAACCTGCTGCAAGAGCTGGTGCCAATTTCCAAGCAGCCATTAGGAATGGGAAGTTCCAAGGCACCACTTGACCTACAACGCCAATCGGTTCGCGTACGATGAGGCTCAATGTATTTTTCGTCAAATACTTGAGCAGATCCTTCTTCAGAGCGAAGTACGCCAGCGAAGTAACGGAAATGGTCAGCACCAAGTGGAATATCTACATTCAAAGTTTCACGGATTGGTTTACCATTGTCATAGGTTTCAACTTGTGCCAAATACTCTTTGTGCGCATCGATAGCGTCAGCAATTTTTAACAAGTAATCAGCCCGTTCTACTTGGGATACTTTTTCCAAGTTTTTGAAAGCTTCTGTTGCAGCGTCTACCGCTTTATCAACATCGTCCTTCGTAGCCTCTGCACAGATAGCAAGTTGTTCGCCATTGGCAGGGGTTATATACATTGAATTCAGCACCGTCAGATGCCGGTACCCATTCATTATTAATTAAAAGTCCATATCGTTCTTTAAGGTTCAAGCTCATAGCATTACCTCCTATGTAGGAATATAGATTGAGGAAGATTTCCTCTGTGATTTCATCATACTCCTTATATCTAATTTTTTCAATCAGATATATTGTTTTCGATATATCACTTCTGCATTATTCTACATAGCTTTTAAGCTATATAGAATAACCGCACCCTCTAACACCATAGAGGATGCGGTTTTCTATATGATGACTTTAAGTCAATAATAGTTTTTTTACTTACGATTTTCATTATTACGATTATTGTTTTTGACGGCCACCATTGTTACGATTGTTATTTCGACGTTGACCATTGTTATTTCTATTGCGGTTATTATCGTTATTCTTTGGTTTTTCTGGTTGCAATGCTTTTTACAGATAAACCGATACGATTACGTTTTACATCAACAGAAATGATTTGAGCTTCGATAATATCGCCTACAGCCAATACATCAGATGGATGTTGACGGCTATTGCATAATTCACTGCGATGCAATAGACCATTAGTTTTAAGGCCAAAGTCTACGAAGGCACCAAAGTCAACTACGTTATGAACCGTACCTTTTACCACAGTGCCGACCTTGATATCTTCAAGGCTTACTACATGTTTTCTCGTAAGCGGCGCTGGTAAATCTTCACGAGGGTCACGACCTGGTTTTGCCAAAGCAGCTAGAATATCTCGTACAGTTGGTACCCCCGCATCAAGTTTAGCGGCCATTTTCTCCGCATCAACGAGCGGTAATTTCACTTGTAACGCTTCTAGTTGCGCCTTATCTTGCAAATCTTTTAAGGTAAAGCCCAATTCACCAATAATGCGTTCTGCCAATTCATAGGACTCAGGATGGACAGATGTATTATCTAGTGGATTTTTACCGTGTTGCAAGCGAAGGAACCCAGCACATTGTGTGAACGCTGCAGGACCTAGACGAGGCACTTTCAACAATTCCTTACGGCTTTTAAATACACCATTCTCTTGACGGTATGCAACTATATTCTTAGCAACCGTACTAGAGATACCGGCAATATGTTGCAAGATAGCTGGAGATGCAGTATTGAGCTCTACCCCAACGTGGTTTACTACGGTTTCAACTACTTGATCTAAGGTATGTGTCAATTGTTTTTTTGGTTTACGTCATGTTGGTATTGACCTACGCCGATAGATTTAGGATCAATTTTTAACGGATTCAGCCAATGGATCTTGCACGACGTGCAATGGATACGGCACCGCGAATTGTTACGTCTAAATCTGGTAATTCATCGATAGCCAATTTAGAAGCAGAATATACAGATGCACCTGCTTCATTAGTAATAATGTAGTGGCAGTCTAATTTCTCCTCTTCAATCATAGTAGATGCAAACTGCTCTGTTTCGTAGGATGCAGTACCATTACCAATGGATAAGAGGGTAACTTTGAACTTGCGGATTTTTATCAGCTAATACCTTTTGTGCTTCCTTGCGAAGCTTTTTCACTATTTGTTAAGTAGTAGGCACCGTAATCTAGCACATTACCTTGTTGATCGATGATGGCCATCTTACAACCTGTACGGTAACCAGGGTCAAGGCCCATAATAACATGGCCTGCCAAAGGCGGTTGTAATAATAGGTTTTTAAGGTTTACACCGAACACCTTGATAGCTTGTTCATCTGCATTTTCCGTTAACTCATTGCGGATATCACGCTCTAAGGCAGGAAAAATTAAACGTTTGTACGCATCTGCTACGGCCGCTGCTTTATAATCTGCAAAGATAGACTTTGGATTTTTCTCTAACTTTTGCACCATGTACGCTACATATGTATCACCTGGTACGGTAAGGGCTAATTTTAAGGCCCCTAATTTTTCACCACGGTTAACCGCCAAGATGCGATGAGACGGCATTTGACGAACTGGTTCAGCATATTCTGCATATTGCAAGAACTGTTGTTGTACCTCTTCGTCACCAGTTAACTCAGCTTGAATAAAGCCTTCGTTCCACATTTTTTTTACGCAAGTACGCACGGAAGTCAGCGCTATCACTAACGATTTCCGCTACGATATCAGATGCACCTTGAATAGCATCTTCTGGGGTTGGCACCTCTTCTGTTACATATTCTTTTGCAATCTCTAATGGATCACCAGATGTAACCGTATCGTTAGGGATCATTTCCGCCAACGGCTCTAAGCCTCGTTCACGAGCAATCATAGCACGCGTACGTTTCTTAGGACGATACGGTAAATACAAATCCTCTAACTCTTGAAGTTTTGTGGCTGCCTCTAAGGCTTTCATCAACTCGTCAGTCATCTTTTCTTGCTCTGTAATAGAGGCAATGATTTCTTGACGACGTGTCTCCAAATTGCGCAAGTATTTAATACGTTCTTCAATGGTGCGCAATTGCTCATCTTGTAATTCGCCTGTTACCTCTTTACGGTAACGCGCAATAAATGGCACCGTATTGCCTTCGTCTAATAATTCTACGGCAGCTTGCACCTGCTTTGGCTTAACATTTAATTCACTGCCGATAATGGCAAACATTCTTTCACTCATTTAGATGCCTTTCTGCGATAGGTTACAAAACGATGAGGATATTTGTTCTTTTCATCCACAATGCCGTCTACAACGGATTCAAGGGTGAAAGCCTCCTCTGAGAACTCTGGGAAAAATGCATCCCCTTCAAATTCATGGTCTACTTCTGTGATGTACATCGTATCTACGTAAGGCAAGAAAGCCTCATATACTTGAGCACCACCGATGACATAGGCCGCATCAAGAGCACGCGCCGCTTCTGCAGCCGCCTCAGGGCTATGGAAAAATCCTAACCCCTTCAGGCGCATCAAAAGCCCTTATCACGGGTAATCACCCAGTGCTCACGATTTGGCAAGAGGAACGGCAAACTTTCAAAGGTCTTACGTCCCATAATGATGACATGACCTGTAGTTTTTCTCTTTAAAAGAATTTCAAATCATTCGGCAAGTGCCAAATCAAGGTATTATCTTTACCGATCACACGATTATGTGCTACAGCTACGATTAATGCTAACATACTGCCCTCTTTCGATTCATACTATATGGCAACAGTCATAAATGGAATACTATTTAGCAATGGTCATGAATACAATGCTATACAGCAACCGTCATGGATAATTTACCTAGATGTTCATATCCATCTAATGTAACGTCCTCTGGTGTGAAATCGTAGAAATCTTTCACGTCTGGATTTACTACAATTTTTGGCGCTGGCAATGCTTGATCGCGGCGTGCCAATTGCTCGCGCAATGCTTCTACATGGTTTTTCATAGACATGAGCATTGTTGATAACATGAGTAAATTTACCAGGTTTAAGGCCTGTTACTTGAGCAATCATGCATTGTAACGCTGCATATTGAGCCGTGTTAAATGGAACGCCTAGGCCCATATCGCCACTACGTTGAATGAGCATACAGTTCAAGTATCCGTCAGCTACATCCCATAATGTTTCATATGCGCATGGTTGCAACGCCATATCATCTAAATCCTCAATATTCCACAATGTAACAATCATACGGCGGCTATCAGGATCTTCTTTGATAGTTTTGATTAAATTGTCTAATTGTTTGTACTTTGCGATTTGGTAACCATAAGCCTTACCAATGGTGCCGTCTTCACGCATCCACTCATCCCATACGCGCACGTTCATCTCTTGCAATTTACGTACATCGTTAGATTGCATTTGCCAAATCCACAACAATTCTTTTTACCGCTGTCTTGAAAGCTACAAATTTTTGTAGTCAAAATTGGAAATTCCTCTTGCAAATCGAATTGCATGATTTGATGAGGTAATTTATAGGTCGCAATGCCCGTACGGTTCTGACCATACGTGCCGTGTTCTAAAATATTTTCAATAATACCGAGGTATTGTGTATCTGCTAGACTCATATATCCCCCTAAATCTATGTATAATACGTCGAATAATACTAACCTTATATCTTACAATATATAGTACTATCATACTAAAAAATACATAGCACTACCATATATGCAGTAAAATTTATTATCCCTTATATTCTGCAATGGCCTGTAAAAAACTGAGGCCATATTTTTTCAATTTTGCTTCCCCTACGCCCTTAACATTACCAAACTCACCCAATGTGGTTGGTCGTAAATTAGCTAAGTCAATAAGCACAGTATCAGGGAAGATAAGATATGGTCGAAGGCCAGCCTCTTCGGCTAGGCGCTTACGATGTTGTCGCAAGTGTTCAAATAAACCACTCGATCCGGAATTAGATTTTCCTCGCGCCACAGTGGACGTAGATCTACTAGTGCGAGATGGTACAGACACATGTTGTCTAATTTCCTCTACCTCTTTATGACCTGCTAAGACTTCCTCTGCACCAGCCGTTAAAGATAGTACCGGATATTTACCTGTAGAGCTACGCAAGTAGCCAGAAGCCACAAATTGTTGAATAAGGCCCTTAATCGATTTCTCGTCTACATTGCTTAATAAACCAAATACAGGCAATGCATCATGACCTGCCCGCATGATGCGATCCGTTCGCTCACCGCGCACAATAGAGGTAATCATAGATACGCCATAGCGCTCATCAGTGCCCATAATGGCACGGAAGATGGCCTTCGCCTCTTTCGTTACATTTACCTTATGGGCGGAACCTTTACAGGAGCTACAATTGTCACATGTGGTCCAGACAGTGCTTTCACCAAAATAGTTAAGCATATATTTACGCAAACAATTACTGCAGAAACAATAGTCAATCATGGATTGTAACTTGCGAAGTTCCACCTCTTGTCTCTCAGGCGTTTCGATGGACTGTTCAATTAAATACTTGTGAACCTGTACATCCTGCCCGCTGTAGAGCAAAATACATTCTGCAGGGGCTCCATCGCGACCTGCACGGCCCGCCTCTTGATAGTAGGACTCCATATTACGCGGCATTTGATAATGCAATACATAGCGCACATTACTTTTATCAATGCCCATGCCAAAGGCATTGGTAGCCACCATAACCTGTAATTTATCGTCTGCATAGGCATTTTGCATCTCACGACGTACCTCGTCGCTGAGCCCTCCGTGATAATGACCTACCTTAATGCCTGCACGGGTTAGATTTCATACACTCGATCTACATCCTTGCGCGTCGCACAGTAGATAATACCGTTTTCACTAGCATGTTGACGCACGTAATGAACTACATAATCCATGCGCTTTGGTGTACGAATGACAGAGAAGGATAAATTAGGCCGATCAAAGCCCGTTACGTATACATTCGCATTATCTAGGCCTAATAGTTTCTTGATATCATTTTTCTACATATTTCGTCGCCGTCGCTGTGAAAGCACCTACAATAGGTCTCTTCGGTAGCGAGTTGAGCCACTCACCAATGAGACGATAGGACGGTCTAAAGTCATGGCCCCACTCTGAAATACAGTGAGCCTCATCAACGATGACTTGAGCAATGGGCAACGCTCGCAATACATTACAGAAAAAATTAGAACCTAGTCGCTCTGGTGCAATATATAAGAGCTTAATCTTGCCACTGCGTACCTCGTACATAGTCTTATTAAACTCTGCTTGGGTAAGGGTACTATTGATGAGCGCCGCCGGAATGTTCTGTACTAATAGACCATCTACTTGATCTTTCATAAGGGATATTAGTGGCGAAAACACGATAGTGAGGCCCGCCTTGCATAGTGCAGGAATTTGGAAGCATATGGATTTCCCGGCCCCCGTCGGCATGATACCAATGACATCTTCATTGCGTAATAAAGATGCAATAGGAGCCTCCTGAGCCGGTCTAAAGGAGGTATACCCAAAATAGGTTTCCAGCATACGCAATGCGTGTTGCTTCATTTGGGCCTGTTGGTTCGCCCCATCACGCTGTATTCCCACAACGTTCTTTGTGGTTTGCTGTTGTTCCATAGGGCCCTCCTTTCATGTTCCAGAAATATACATACAAGACCATAATTATGACTATCACTGACGATATGTCGTATACAAAACACGAAATATCGTTTTTCCATTCTTATATTTTAACATATTTCATATGCCGTTGGGTTTATTAGTATATACGATTTCTCAGTCCAACGTCTAATGCATATCTTGAAAGCCAAGCTCCAAAATTTGTATAGAAACTACGTAATATCACGAAATTTTTACACTCTAAAGCGCTAATATATGGTACAATAGGAATTATTTATAATACTATAGAATAGAACTACAACCTAAGGAGGTCTTATATAGGCATGACACAAGACAACTTAATGATTATAATCGCCTTTGCCTTATACCTAGGACTCATGATGTATATCGGGGTCTACTATTACAGGAAATCTAATAGCATTGGTGATTACATCCTCGGTGGCCGACAACTAGGACCATGGATTACAGCACTTAGTGCGGAAGCATCAGATATGAGTGGTTGGATGCTCATGGGTGTGCCGGGCCTAGCATATACTACGGGGATTTCTGGTGTATGGATTGCCGTAGGCCTCACATTGGGTACATGGGCGAACTGGAAATTCGTTTCTAGACGCTTGCGTAACCATACAGAGGTAGCCAGCGATAGTTTAACCTTACCGGATTACTTGAAAAATCGTTTCCACGACCAATCCCATTCGGTAGCTGTCATTTCCGCTTTGTTTATCTTGATTTTCTTCTTGATATATACATCATCAGGCTTTGTGGCAGGTGGCAAGTTGTTCAATACCATCTTTGGTCTTGATTACACAGTATCCCTCTTTATTACAGCAGGCATCGTCGTATTCTATACATTCCTCGGTGGCTTCCTCGCCGTATCTTGGACAGATTGTATCCAAGGGGCATTGATGTTCTTTGCTATCTTAGCAGTACCAATTACGGCTGCCATGTTTATGGGTGGTCCTATTGAAACATTCCAGCTCATTCAACATGAGTTTCCGCAAGGACTTAGCCTATTTGGTGATCCATCCGACTGGTTCACATGGGCTATCGGCTTAATATCTTCTCTTGGTTGGGGTCTTGGTTACTTCGGTCAACCTCATATCCTCGTAAGATTCATGGCTATCTCTGATGCGAAAGAGCTAAAAAAATCTACAAACATCGCCATGGTTGGGTTATCTTATCCCTTATGGCAGCCATCGCTGTAGGCCTCATCGGTCACGTATACATGTTGCCTGATGTATTAGTAGGCACTGATGCGGAAACTGTATTCCTCATCATGACAGAACGTCTCTTTACGCCGTTTGTAGCAGGTCTCATCTGGTCTGCCGTACTCGCAGCTATTATGAGTACCGCATCTGCACAGTTATTAGTAACAGCCTCTGCTATTTCTAATGACTTCTATGCCAATATCATTCATCCTAAAGCTAGTGATAAGGAACTAGTACTCGTAAGTCGTATCGTAGTACTTATCGTAGCATTGATTGCCATCTATATGGCAATGGATCCTGATAGCTATATCTTAACAATGGTTGCTTATGCATGGGCAGGCTTTGGTGCAGCATTTGGTCCAGCCATCTTGTTCTCCTTATTCTGGAAACGTATGACACGCCATGGCTGTATCGCTGGTATCATCGTAGGTGGTTTAACAGTACTCATTTGGAAACAATTTGGATTCCTTGGTCTTTACGAAATCGTACCAGGCTTCATCTTCTCCTCCATCGCTATCTACGTAGTGAGTATCATGGGTAAATTACCTCCTCGTCCAGTTCTTAAGGACTATCGAGAAGCAGAAAAAATGCACGTTCTATAAATCAGAATTGCATATTTTATAAGAGTATATATAAAAATAGAGCTAGTTGATTCACCGATCAACTAGCTCTTTTATTATGAGTATTGTTCTAGACCTTCCTTAATAGCTTCTTTTACTTCTGCTACCAAGGACGCTGGTGAAAGTACTTTCACACTTTGCATATATTGAAGTGCCCAATACTTGAAGGCATCATGATTAACACGTACACGGCATACAACGTCATCAGCTGTAACGCTGGTGAATTCCACATTGCCATCGAACCAATCTAAGATCTGATTCACAATGGAGCGCTTTGCCTTAAAGCTTACAGTAACAGATTCACCGCCGAACATGTAGATATGTTCTTTTACATATTGCGACACATTAAAGGTGCGTTGCTGATGATAGCCCTTTATCTCCCGTAAAGGTTTTCTCCGTTCGCTAAGCACCGTAATGTGTGCAATTCGATCGACACGTAATGTAGACATGTCATCATAATTTTCGTGGTTACCAACTAGATAATAATGTCCCCGATTCATAACTAGTTGGAATGGATTGAATACATATTTCCGCTCCTTATTATCAGGACCAAGATTGATATGTAAACGTTTATCCACGTCAGGTTGGCAATAAGCCAAGGAAATTTTTCTCCCCTTTTGTATTGCTTCTTCTATGAGATCAATGTTAAGGAATAAGTCCTGACTTCTATGAAGGTAACCCGTAGCACTTTCAATATCAATTCCATGAGGGCTTGAAATGAGAGCTCCCCAATTTAGCAACACGACTAATTAAATCCTTACGTTGAGATGCGGTAATATGGCGTGAAGCCAAAATACCATCAATTAATAATCTCAATTCTGAATCTTCAAAGGTATGAATCATATAGAAATCAGTACGGCGAATCGTGCCATCTGCTCCTACGGCAGACTCTTCACATTGAATACCAAAATCACCAGATTCATATAAATCATTTAAATGACGGCCTAAGGTCTTCCGATCGACGGATACCTCGTACCGCTCGGCTAATATACTGCGAATCTCTTCTTGAGATAAAGTATGATTAGCATCCGTTTCACTTTTCAGGATTTCTAGTATATATACTAGAACGGCCTTCTTAGATGCCATAAAAGACTCCTTTTACAAATAATACAATAAAAACAACATTGTAATTAATACAATATATAATATCATCCACAACACACAGGATGATGTTCACAAAAATACCCATACATAGTATACCATACTTTTCATATATGGTTCATTTATTTCTCATTAATTTTATCGATTTACTATACTTATTCAGCAATATTAAATAACTAAATGTAATAATTATTAAAAAAAGATTAAATTAAATTATAAAAATAAAAAAACCCATTACTACTTAATACACATAAATGTTATAAGTGTAATGGGTTTTATGTTTATTCTGAAAGTTATATGAACCCTAAAATATGTTCTTAGAATTCTAACGATAGATTAAGAAAGACCATCAGTTTTCTTACTTCTAATAAAGCCTAATTGCTCCATACGCTTAGTTAATTCATTATAGAAGGCTTCCGCCATAGCATTTTGATGCTTACCAGTTTGGGCCTTATCAGCGCTAAAGAGAGAATCCTTAATCTTCTTGATCAATGTAGATTTAGCTTTAGGTTTATTCAACAATTCCATGAATAATAAATCCTCTTCGGAAATATCACCAATGGCATCATTGAACATGTTTGCGCCATAAATATATTCACTACCACCATCAGCAATAGCTTTCACAAAATTTGTAAAACGTGCTGGTACATAGGATAAGCCTTCCATATATTCCTGTTTATCAGGGAATGTTTTGTAGAATCGAATACCACCGCGTACCATATGTTCAACAATAGCTTTATATAAGCTGCATACCGCTGGTTCTAAATCATCGTCTGATGCATTAGCAGCATCATGAGCAGCTTTTAAAATGGCAAGAGCTTCAATCATATTGAAAGTGCCACCATCTTTAATAAGCGCTTTGAATGTATCTCGTACAAGGTCATTTTCAAACATTTCTAATGCTTCTTCATCAAAGAGGATTTGGAATACAAAACTATTTACGATAGTCCGTACAGGTACTGTATTCACCTTATCTGGATTAGCTACATCATAGTTAATATCCTTTGCAGCACGTTCTTTGCAAATAATAGACTTGCGGAATGTTGTATCAAGCATAAAGTCTAAATATTGTTCTTGATCCGCTTGGCTATTAGGAGCCAATTTTTCAAGTTTATCGGCGATGCTTTCATCATAGGTACGAACCATAGATAATGTTAAATCTGCATCACATACATACGCTAGATTGTGGGCCTTCAAATGATCGTTAAATTGGTAAAAATAGCATGGGTCATTATGAGGTTCTAGATGGTCATGACCTACATAATAATCATCCTTTTGCATAACAGAACGCAAAGCGCCTAAGAATTTACTATTACGTTCCTTAAGGTTGTCATAATTAAGAATTTGAGAGCCTACTAAGCTGCCCACAGTTTTACCGCGCAATACCTTTTCCTTGTGCGTCAATTCATCATGACCACGATTAGCGAATAGCATGAGTTGACGTACCTCTTCCATCGTATGCCAGCCAGGATATGTATTATATGACACATAGGCAATGCCATTATCAGCCAGGTGTTTGGATATAATATCAAGCAATTTATCCTTCATCTCATCGCTAATCCAAGAGTAAAAACCATGAGCGATGATGTAATCAAAGGTTCCTAAGGACTCATCAAAGTTCAAAATATCCCCTTGCAATAGAGATACATTATCTAACTTGGCATCACTAATAATTTTGTTGCCCTTCTCCACTTGATCTTGGGAAAGCTCAACGCCTACAAATGTTGCTTCTGGATTATGCACAGCCTGAGAAATAATATTTCCCCCATACGTAGCACCTAATTCAAGTACACGTGCTGTTTTAGCCGTTGGTGGCTTAAGACCTACAAGTGTACCATACGCTTCTAAATAGGCAGGTGTAGTAAATGGAAATGGATAGGATTTATAGCCTAACTCTTTATATATTGTTTGTTGCATATCATCTGTTGTGATCTGTTGGTTATCCTTAGCCATAAGCACCTCTATGTTACGATTAAATTTACCTTGTTATCTATCAATATGTCAATGCAATATACTTACGTATAACTGCATAACTATCTAATATTATATCAAATTCCTAATATATTACCTATGGAAAACTGTTATTTATACACAAAAGAGGCACCCTCGAGAGGGTGCCTCTTATTAGTTCTTAGTCGTTAAATAACGAATTATTTTACGTCTTCGAAACCTTTTTGTAAGCGAACATAGCTTAAGCGACGATCTTTAGCGTCTTGTTCAGTTTTAGCGAACAATTCTTCTGCAACATCTGGAGCTGCTTTAGCCAAGGAAGCGTAACGTACTTCACCTTTAAGGAAGTCTTGGAAGCTTTCAGTTGGTTCTTTGGAATCCAAGGAGAATGGATTTTTACCTTCTTCTTTAAGTTGAGGGTTGTATCTGTAAAGATCCCAGTAACCAGCTGCAACTGCTTTACGTTGTTCTTCTTGAGCTTTACCCATACCAGCTTTGATACCATGGTTGATACATGGGCTGTAAGCGATGATCAAGGAAGGACCTGGATATGCTTCAGCTTCTGCAACAGCTTTCATCAATTGGTTTTTATCTGCACCCATAGCGACTTGTGCTACGTATACATAACCATAAGACATAGCCATCATGCCAAGGTCTTTTTTCTTAGTACGTTTACCAGAAGCTGCGAATTGAGCAACTGCTGCGATATTAGTGGATTTGGAAGCTTGACCACCAGTATTGGAGTATACTTCAGTATCGAATACGAAGATGTTGATGTCTTCGCCAGAAGCTAATACATGGTCAACACCGCCGAAGCCGATATCGTATGCCCAACCGTCACCACCGAAGATCCAGTGGGAACGTTTGATCAAGAATTGTTTTTTCTCAAGAATTTCTTTTAATTCTGGAGTTGTAGCACCTTCAGCTTCGATAGCTGCTACTAAACGTTCGGAACGTTGACGAGTTGCTGCACCAAGGTTAGCAAATTCAATCCATTGTTCCAAAGCTTCTTTCAATTCGCCTGTAGCAGTTTCTACAGCTTTAGAAGCTAATTCTACTAATTGTTGACGAATTTTCTTAACGCCGATGTACATACCATAACCATACTCAGCATTATCTTCGAACAAGGAGTTTGCCCAAGAAGGACCTTGACCTTGTTGGTTAGTTGTGTATGGAGATGCAGGCATGGAAGCACCCCAGATGGAGGAACAACCAGTTGCATTGGCAATCATCATGCGGTCGCCGAACAATTGAGTTAACAATTTAGCGTAAGGAGTTTCACCACAACCTGCACAAGCACCGGAGAACTCGAACAATGGTTGTTCGAATTGGGAACCTTTAACAGTTTCCTTCTTCATAGGGTTTTCTTTTACAGGAAGGTTAACACCATAGTTCCATGCTTCAGCTTGTTCGATTTCGGAATCGATGGAAGTCATTACGATAGCTTTGCCTTTAGGAGCTGGACAGATATCAACACAGTTACCGCAACCCAAGCAATCTAATGGGGATACTGCGATACGGAATTGAAGGTCTTTAGCGCCCAATGCAGGGATTGTATCGAAATGTTCTGGAGCTGCAGCCACTTCTGCTTCAGTTGCCAAGATTGGACGAATTGTAGCATGTGGACATACGAAGGAACATTGGTTACATTGAATACAGTTTTCAGGTAACCATTTTGGAACGAACAATGCAGGACCGCGTTTTTCGAATTTAGCAGTACCAGCAGGTAATGTACCATCTTCGTAACCAGCGAATGTGGATACAGGAAGATCATAACCAGCTTGTGCATTGATTGGTTGTGCAATGTTTTGAACGAAGGATGGGCAAGATTCGCAACCAGGTTTAACTGCGTGGCCACCTTCATCAACAGCGTTTTTTTCCAGTCAGCAGGAACATCTACTTTTTACCAAAGCGTTAACACCTTGATCGATAGCAGCGTTGTTCATGTCAACGATATTTTGACCTTTTTTACCGTAAGAAGTTACTACGGATTCTTTTAAGGTATTTAACAGCATCATCTACAGGGGATGATTTCAGTCAATTTGAAGAATGCAGCTTGAGTTACCATGTTGATACGGCCGCCCAAACCGATTTCGGAAGCGATTTTCGCAGCGTTGATGATGTAGAAGTTCAATTCTTTTTTTCTGCGATTTGACGACGTAATTTAGCAGGTAAATGTTCGTTCAATTCTTCAGGAGACCAAGTACAGTTCAACAAGAATGTACCGCCTTTTTTGATACCGCGGATCAAGTCGTATTCATGTACGTAAGATTGACGGTGACATGCTACGAATTGAGGTTCAGTTACCAAGTATGGCAAGTTGATTGGGTTTTTACCAAAACGAAGGTGAGACATTGTTACGCCACCAGATTTTTTGGAGTCGTAGTCGAAATATGCTTGAGCATACATATCAGTGTGGTCACCGATGATTTTGATAGCGGATTTATTCGCACCTACAGTACCGTCAGAACCAAAGCCCCAGAATTTACATTCAGTCAAACCAGGAGTTTCAATATCTACGCCTTCAGCACGATCCAAGGACAAGAATGTAACATCATCATTGATACCCAATGTGAAGAATTTCTTGCCGTTTTCAGCAGCCAAGTTATCGAATACAGCTACGATGTCTGCAGGGATAACGTCTTTGGAGCTCAAACCATAACGGCCAGCGATAACTTTTACGTTACGGCCACCATCGATTACAGCAGCTTGTACGTCCAAGAACAATGGTTCAGCCAAAGCGCCTGGTTCTTTAGTACGGTCAAGAACTGCAATACGTTCTACTGTTTGAGGAAGAGCTTTCAACAAACGATCTGTTGCGAATGGACGGAACAAGTGAACGTTGATGAAACCAACTTTACGACCCAATTTATTTAAGTAGTCAACAGTGGATTGTACTACTTGAGCGGAAGAACCCATAGTAACAACTACGTCAGTTGCATCAGGAGCACCATGGTAGTTGAACAATTGGTAGTTAGTACCAGCCAATTTGTTAACTTCGTTCATGTAATGTTCTACAACGTCAGGAACGTTCAAGTAGAATTTGTTGGATGCTTCGCGATGTTGGAAGTAAACGTCAGGGTTTTCTGCAGTACCACGAGTTACAGGAGCATCTGGGTTCAAAGCATTTTTTTACGGAAAGCTTTAACAGCGTCCATGTCTACTAATGGTTTCAAATCTTCATAGTCCCAGATTTCAATTTTTTTTGAATTTCATGGGATGTACGGAAACCGTCGAAGAAGTTGATGAAAGGTACACGAGTTTTTAATAGCTGTCAAGTGAGCTACAGCGGATAAGTCCATTACTTCTTGTACGGAGGATTCAGCAAGCATAGCGCAGCCAGCTGCACGAGCAGCCATTACGTCTTGATGGTCACCGAAGATAGCCAAAGCGTGTGCAGCCAATGCACGAGCAGCTACTTGGAATACACCTGGAAGTAATTCGCCTGCTACTTTGTATAAGTTAGGAAGCATCAATAACAAACCTTGGGAAGATGTGAAAGTTGTTGTTAATGCACCAGCTTGTAAAGAACCGTGAGTTGCGGCAGCAGCACCTGCTTCAGATTGCATTTCTACAACTTGAACAGTGTTGCCGAAAATGTTTTTACGACCAGACGCAGCCCATTCGTCAATGTGTTCTGGCATTGGGGAAGATGGAGTGATTGGGTAAAATCGCAGCAACTTCTGTAAAAACCATAAGAAACGTGAGCAGCCGCTTGGTTTGCCGTCCATAGTTTTAAATTTACGACTCATGTGATTATTGCCTCCTTAAGCATTTAGCAAAAATAGAACACTTGCTTAATCTATCATTATGTTTAGGAATAACAACCATTACAAACTTGCGCACATGAAAAAATAATGCAATAATATATATGTTATATATAATATGGCATTATGTGTGAACATACTTTTGTATTGGGCACAACCATAATTCCTAATATCATAACTTGATATAGCCCTATATGCACATTATAACGTGCTGGGCCCTATCAACGCAACACATACAGTGACTGTCGCTTTGCCAATATTGCTATCCATGCTTTACATAAAGTAATAGCTAATTGCATTATAGTAATAACTATTCTCATTTAGTACAGGTCACTTCCCATAACCAGATTTTTATTTTTTTAGGGGGTTAATTATGGATTTTCATCATTTGAAATACTTCGTTGAAGTAGCTGATCAAAAAAGCTTTAGTAAAGCTGCGCGGAATTTGCACATCTCCCAATCCGCTATCAGCCGTACTATTAAAGCTTTAGAAGACGAACTTGGTGTTGTTCTCTTCATGCGTAATGCTAAATCTGTAGAACTTACTGATGGGGGTACCATCTTCTTAACCCACGCAAAACGCGTAGTATTTATGTTTGAACATCTAAAAACTGATTTTGAAAACGAATTTCGTTTGGAGCAAGGTTCCATTAGAATTGGTATTCCACCAATTACCGATGCACCTATCTTCGCTCAGCTTTTAGGGGAGTTCAAAAAAGTATATCCACAAATTGAATTAGAACTTTATGAACAAGGTTCTAAAAAGGTTGAGATTAGTGTTCAAGAAGGCTTGATTGATATTGGTATCATTTGTACAAAACCAAATCCAAAAGAATTTGAGTCCTTCTACCTCACTAGTGATCCTCTTTCCGTTATCGTTCCAAAATCTAGCCCTCTTGCGAAAGAAAAAGAAATTCGTTTAGAAATGCTAGCTGATGAGTCTTTCGTATTGCACAAAGACGACTTTAATTTGCATGACGAAATCATCAAGGCTTGTAAACATACAGGTTTCCAACCTCATATCGTATTTGAAACAAGCCAACGTGATCTTATGTTGCAAACAGTTAGTGCAGACCTTGCCATCGCATTGTTACCATCTCGCCTCTGCCCTGAGGCAGGTGAAAATACAGAGGTTGGTTCCAAGGTCGTTGTACGTCCACTTGTACCAGAAATCATTCATACACTTTATGTTATTTGGAAAAAAGGTCATTACCTCTCCCATGCTTCTCGCTTGTGGTTAGACTTTGTAAATTCCAAATTACCATTACCTGGATTACAACTCGAGGATCGTCAATAATGAACAAACCATCTGGGCTCGCATCTAAATTGCGGGCCCTTTTGAAAGCTAAAGAAACACCCATGTGGGGCGTTATTATCGTGCTGGTCATTGTTATAATCTTCCAGCAAATACAAATTTCAGAACTACAATGGCGTGTCGATGAAGACCACGATGGTTCTTCCGTTGATAGTGTAGCTGGTCGCCTTTACATCCTAGAAGGGATGGCTAATAAACATAGCGACCAACTGGATAATATCTTTAAAGACATTCGCCAATTACAAAACGACGGTGCCAAGTACGACTGGGAACTGAAACAATTACAATGGTTGCACCCAGAGCTTAAAGTGCGACCACCAGAAGCTAATCCTTCCCCATTCAAATCGACGGATTTAAACCTCGATATGAATCCTGGGAAAGTGCCGGATGTAACAAAACAAAGTCAATAAAGAAATCAGGAATAAATAAAAGCACCTTATACCTACACAAAAGTCATCACAAATGACTCTTCTCATAGGATATAAGGTGCTTTTATCATTATTCTTTTATAGATTTAATTACTCGTTTTCCCATACGTCTCTGCAATGACGAATTGCTTCTACTTGCGATACGCTTCTAATTTATATGCATATTCAGTTAGAAGATTATTTGAATAAATTTTTTTCATTTTTTTTGAATCTCTAACTTCTTTCCAAATAATAGATGCTACTTTTAATTTATTTGAATAGTTGCAACTACATTCATCTGCACAAAAAAATCCTTAAAAAAATTGATTCCATTGACAAACCGAATTGTCATACTTTTGCATAATCTGATTCACCATAATATACTTTCAGCAAATCTCCAATTGTAAAAGCTTGTATTTTTTTCACTTTTTTTACTTTTTCTCCAGGCAGTAGCCATATCAGCATTAAATTTAAATCGTGAAACACCTATTAAATCAGAGAAATATTCTCTAAACTTCGTATTAAAGGAAAAAAATTACATTCAAGTAATGGTGTATCTAAAGTAATAGTTTCCACTTGCCTTCTTCTATTTTTTTTATTGATGATTTTTTTTAATTAAATTGCCTTTTAAAATACTGCTCAATAATATGATTGAGTTCTTGTTTTTGTCCCCCTATATTCTAATCCTAATGATTTACATATTTGTGAAAGTTCATCACGATACCAATAATATTTATTAAATTCATCAAATGATGAAATTTCATCAAACTTAGGGTCTACACGCTTTCAATCTTTTGTCTCCTTAAGTTTAAGATACAGCATTTACAGATGTGCCTATTGTAAAAGTTGCTAATACGGTTGCTAAAATAACGTTCTATACATATTATTCTCTCTTTTTTATCCTGTAGATTCTATTACTCTCATTATACATAAAACAGCATTATTACTAAAGAAAAAGAGCTATACCCCATACATTCGCTACAATGTGAATGTATTAGAGATATAGCTCTTTTAATTTTGAAATTTGATGCAGGACTACTTAGTCATCCTTGTGTTCCATAGATTTAGGCAATGTCAAAATCAATAGAGCTGCAAGGAACATACAAGCGCCCATTACATAGTAACCATAAGTAAAGCTGCCTGTATGACCATTGATGAAACCAAGCATGTAAGGACCTACCCAGCCCCCCATGTTACCAGAGGAGTTAATAAGGCCCATCGCCCCTGCCGCAGCAGCACCAGATAAGAAAGTTGTTGGCATTGTCCACCATACACCCATGCCACCGTAAACACCTACAGCAGTTAAGCAGATAAAGAATAAACTAATTTCTGGGGATGGACTATGTGGTGTTGCTAAGAAGCCAATAGTACCAATGAACAATGTAGTGGCAACATGCCAACGTTTTTCATTGCGCTTTTCAGAGGAATAACCACAATATACTTGTACAAGTAATGCAGCAGACATGGGAATCGCAATAGACCATGCTACTACGCTTGGTGGCCAACCAGATAAGCTTTTAAGAACTTGAGGCATCCAGAAGCTAAAGCCCCAGAAACCAATAACCCATAAGAAATAGATTAATGCTAAACGCAATACTTTTGGATCTTTCAAAGCTTGCCATGTAGTATATTTCTTTACAGCTTGCTTTTTGTTGTTCTTCTTTTTCAAGTTCAGCCTTGATATAGGCTTTTTCTGTATCAGTTACCCAAGATGCATGATCTGGACGTTCTTTCATCCAGAACGCAAAAATGAAAGCAAAGATAACAGCTGGAATAGCTTCAACGATGAAGAGTGTGCGCCACCCATGAAGGCCAAAGAATGTTGTATCAAGTAAGATACCCTGCCAATGGACCACCGATGATGTTAGAGAACAATAAAGATGTTAACATCAATGAGATCGCTTTCGCACGTTCCTTTGGCAAGAACCAATTCGGTATCAGTAACGAATAAATTACAGGATATAAAGAGGCTTCACATAGACCGAGTAAGAATCGATAAATATAAAACTCCAACTCTGTAGTCATCGTCGTCATAAGAATACATACGAGACCCCAACTAAACATGATACGAGCCACCCAATGCATAGCATTACAGCGAGCAGCTATTAAGGATGCTGGCACTTCAAATAAAAACGTAGCCAATAAAGAAAATACCGGCCCCCATACCGAATACCTCTGGTGTTAACCATGGTAAATTCTCTTTCATGGTCAAGCCTGCATAGGCAATATTAACGCGATCTAAGAAGGCAATAATAGAAACAATAAATAAAAGGTAAGACTACGTGTAGCATACGCCGCTTTGTAAAGTCTTTGAAATCGATGGCCCCACTTTGAGGCTCTGGTGTAGATGAGTTCATATAATTCCTTTCTACTACTTAAGATATTACATACCTTACTATCTTAAGAAAAACAAAAAGTCCTCTGTCAATGGAATTATATAGAATATAGAAATAACAAATAGGAATAGTAACACCAAAAATAATGGCCTTTAAAAAAATAGAAAAAAAGGATATTTGCTAGGAATGACTGTATAAAACAAAAAAAGCACTTTATAGTATAAATATATCTCTATCACAAGATAAGAAAAATACTATAAAGTGCTTTCATATTAATTTGTACTAACAGGATCATAATCAGCAGGCACAGGAGCAACGATACTTACAAAGATAACATCTTCTGTCCCAGTATTTTTTGCGCCATGACATTCACCCTTTTTAGATACTATAACTTGTCCCTTTGTAAAAGGCACCTCTGTATCAGGCGTTGGATAAAATACCCCCTTACCTTGCAATATAACCCATATATCATCAGAGTGATGATGGTAATGCTTTGGTAGGGTTTGCCCAGGTTTAATAACCCATACTGAACCACCTGTGGAATCAGTTTGATAAAATGGAGTCTTAACAGCTTTCTCCAAACTTTCGACTTTCACAAGTTCCATGTCAAAAATACGTTGATCATTCATAATGCTCACACCTTTCATCGATTTACAACTAGCGAGTTCCAGATGCATATTCGCCCATATTAATATCTATAACAGTTCGAAGAGGTTGAATCAAGGAATCCTCATACTGAACCGCCCATTTAATATCTGGATTCATATCTCCATTTTCTAAGCCTGCAATCGTTTGCCCGTCATCAATAGGATTATCGTGCTCAAAGATATAGTACAACACACTATACGCATGATTTACAATCTCATCGGGATTCATACCGTGAAAATGATACTGCAAATCAGGGTAGAATAAGGTGCTCATACCAAGCGTATCAACCATCATGTCATCTGTGCCTTGAATGCTAAAATATCGCACATTTACGGCATAATAAATAAAACGAGTTACAGCTTTATCTGGATGATTTTCAATGGTTTCTCGACTTAAGAACTTACGAGATGGACCAAAGACAACGGCCTTACAAGATGGATATAACTCTAGCAGTGCATCTACATATTTTACTAACATATCAGCCCGTTCTTTAGGCTCTAAACCCGAAGCTAACATATCTGTAGCAAATACTCTATATTGGCACTCATCTAGCAACTCATCTACATTTGGACAATCCCACACCTGACTGCGCTCAAAATCATCTAGTACAGGTTTGTCGATTTTCTCACAATTCGTCACCATCAATGTTGGTGGAACATCGGCATCATTATCTTCATAATGAACCTTATAATTCTGAGGTGCAAAACCAGCAGATTCAGCGCCATAACTAAAGCAATCAACAGGGCCTAAATGCTTTGTGAATACCTCTACCATTGTATCGCGGTCAGGCATATCACACTGCTTCGGCATTAATAACTCAACAAAAAACAAACCACCAGGGCGAACAGAATCATCTGTTAAATCTTGTTTAAATACTTGGCTCATATTCTCTCCTAAAGTTAAAAATTAATGTAAAACAAAGCCCTCTTTCTTATAGTATATCTAATGTTTATGAGTATAGCAATCATTTATATACATAACTACAAGTATTTTCGATTATTTGATACAACGTAAAAACACTCTCTACAGTCCGAAGACCATAGAGAGTGTTTTAATTTTAATTATAGAGGTTTGCGAACCACGTCGATGATAGAGCCATCGCGGTATTCTACGATTGCCACGATGTCTTCATCTTTGTCAGATACAGGGATATCTTGTGGTTTACCAACTAAGTCAAATGCTAATTGTTGTAATTCTTCAATTGTGAAGATAGGCAAGTTGCTATCTTTGAAACGTTCAATCAAATCAGTACGAGCTGGGTTGATTGCGATACCGTATTCAGTAACAAGTACGTCAACGGAGGAGCCTGGTGTAATTACAGTAGCTACTTTGTCACGGATCATTGGCAAGCGGCCACGGATCAATGGGCAAGTAATAACTGTGCATTTAGCACCTGCTGCTGTATCGGAGTGACCGCCGGAAGCGCCCATCAATACACCGTTGGAGTCAGTCATTACGTTTACGTTGAAATCAAGGTCGATTTCAGTAGCACCAAGGAATACTACGTCTAGGTAGTTTGTAGTGCAGTCAGTCCATGGGTTAGCGTACATGGAAGCAGACATTTCGATGTGTGCAGGGTTTTTATCCAAAGATGCTGCTGCAGTAGTATCGAATGTTTGAGTATCGTAAATTGCACGAATCAAACCTTCTTCAAGCATACCAGTCAAGATACCAGTAGCACCACCGATAGCGAAGCCACCTACTTCACCGCGTTTGCGAAGTTTTTCAGCGATGAATTTCGCAACAGTCAATGGAGCACCACCAGCGCCCAATTGGAATACGAAACCATCTTTAATGATGCCAGCTTGGTCAAGGAATTCACCAGCTAATTCAGCAATTTTAATTTGGATAGGGTTTTTAGTGAAACCTACCGCACCAGAAGCGATACCTTCTGGATCACCAATGCTTTCAACCTCAACAACATAATCTACGTCAGTTTGAGGGATTGCATAGTTGTGTACATAGTCAACCAAGTTATCTGTGATAATAACAGTTGTATCTGCATAGTGGGAGTCAACTTTAGCATAGCCAAGCGCACCACATGCGGATTTACCCATACGACCAGTAGCATTACCACGTGGGTCAGCTGTAGGAGCAGCCATGAAAGCTACGTCGATATGAACTTCGCCAGATTCGATAGCGCGAGCACGGCCACCGTGGGAACGAATCACTACAGGGCGTTTCAATACGCCTGGGTTTTGAGTCAAGAATTTACCAAGACGATCGCGCAAGCCAGATGTTTCAATAGCTGTTACAGTACCATCTTGAATCATTTCTACCAAGAATTCGTGGCATGGGGACAAGGAAGAAGACGCAATTGTAATGTCTTTAATGCCTTTTGCTTGAATGCGTTCCATAACCATTTTCATTACATAGTCGCCATTGCGCAAGTGATGATGGAAGGACAATGTCATGCCATCTTTTACGCCAGCTTTTTCGATTGCTTCATCGATGGAAGCAAGTACTTTATTAGTACCCACACGGCTCATGTGTACAGGTTTGCCTGCGCGATGAGCTTTAGGTTCAATAGCGAATTCACCTTGATATACTTCGCGACCTTCTAGTGCTGGGATATTTGTTGGGATATCGCGACCTACTTTATTTAACATCGTATTCTGCTCCTTCCTCTAATTCAACTTTAATGCCTGCTGCACGTGCTTTATCAACTACGCGTTGTGCACGTACTACGATAGGACCATCGATCATTTTGCCATCTACGGAGATTACGCCTTTATTGTTGCGCAATGCATCTGCGTAGCTGTTCAATACCTTAACGGAGTGAGCGATTTCTTTTTCGTCAGGAGTGAATACTTCGTGGATAATTTTAATTTGGCTTGGGTGGATGCAAGATTTACCATCGTAACCCAAAGCTTTAATGAATTCAACTTCTTCGCGGAAGCCTTGTGGGTCTTTCACGTCGGAGAATACAGTATCGATTACGCGGATACCTGCTTCGCGTGCTGCGTGAAGGATTGTTTGACGAGCGAACAATAATTCAACAGCTGGTTTATGTTTACCTGTACGAAGGTCAGCACGGTAGTCTTCAGCGCCAAGAGCGATAGCAACTACGCGAGGGCCATGGCAGATTTCACGAACATTGTACAAGCCACGAACGGATTCGATAGCTACGATAATATTGATAGTACCTTCTGGCCAGCCATTAGCTTTTTCTACTTCTTCAATTTTCTTCGCTACGATTTCAACTTCAGACACGTCTTCAGTTTTAGGTAAACGAATCATATCAGGGTTTAGCTGGAACGATTACATCAAGATCGTCATAGCCATAAGGAGTTTGTGTAGGATGGTTGATACGAACAACTGTTTCTGCACGGAATTTACGAGATTTCAATGCTTCTGCAGTTAAAAGACGAGCTGTATCTTTTTCTGTAATAGGCACGGAATCTTCGATGTCGATCATGATGGAGTCAGCGCCGTGAATGTCAGCACTGTTAATCATTTTAGGTGTATTACCAGGTACGAACATCATGGAACGAGACAAGCGTTTTTTAGCAGCCTCTGTTAATGGATTTGTTTTAACTTCTGGGAATGTTTTATCGTTAGCCATTATGCTTTGCTCCCCCTTTCCAATGCGCCTAATACGCGAGCTTTAATTGTGTAATCCCAAGCATTTTTGTCTTGTACGATTACTTTTACGCCATCAAAACCAGCTTCTTTTACTGTGTTTAAGATAACGGATTTAATTTGGTCGCCGTATTGGCGGATAACTTTGGATGTTAATTCAATTTCGATACCGCTAGCAATCGGTTCAACCGTTACTAATGCATCATTTTTTTCGTCGAAGCCAGCTTGTGCAGCTTTTACTAATTGTGCCATGTTGCATCCTTTCACTAAAAAAATATATCAAATGGCAAAGACCAGACGTGTCGCGAATGTCTGGTCCGTGCCGCTAAAACAATGTTGATTATAAAATTATATGGTGATTAAATCATACCGATGAAAGTCCACCAAGGAATACCTACTACAAAGAGTAGAATCCAACTCAATACTGCTAAGATTGCACCAGCAGTCCACCAATCTTTCAAGTTATTGTAACCTGCAGAGTAGATGATTGGACCAGGAGATGCACCGTAGTGAGTTACGAGACCGCCAAACGCATTTGTTGCAAGCAATACTAAACCAAACATAACAGGGTTAACACCAGCTGCCATACCTACAGTTAAGAATACTGGAAGCATAGATGCAATGTATGCAGTACTGGAAGCAAATAAGTAACGAATGACTACGCTAATAGCAGAAAGAATTAAAACAACTACGAGTGGAGATACATCGAGTGCCAAGTTTGCTTGCATAAATGCTGCAAGCCAAGCGAAGAATTTAGCTTTTGTTAAAGCAGTGGATAAACCAAGGATAGCACCGAACCAGATGAATGTGTTCCAAACAGCTTTAGTTTGGACCATGTCATCCCAAGTGATGATACCAGAAAAGAACACAATAGTCATAGCAACTAATGCTACTGCTGTAGGACTCAAATCAAAAGCAATAGCTGGGAAAAAATATCCAATAGAAGGCCATGCCCAACCAAGAAGAGCAAGAATGAATACAACAGCCAAGATTTTTTCAGATGTTTTCATAGGGCCTAATTTAGCAAGACCATCAGCAGCTAATTTCTTATTGTCTATTTTTTTACTGCTTCAGGGCGATCAATCCAGTAACCTACAAGTGGTACGAAGATCAACATTACAAGACCAGGTAAGGCCAATGCTAATGCCCATTCAACCCAGTTCATGTTAAGACCAGTGATTTTAGTAACAAAGTCCAAAGCCAACACGTTTGGAGCCATAGCTGTTAAGAACATGAAGGATGTAATTTTTGTTACGAAATAACCATTCATCAAGATGAAGGAACCACCGCGTTTGGCAGTATCGCCAGGATAAGAACCGATAGATTCAGCGATGGATAAGTTAATTGGATATACGATACCAGCCGCACGTGCTGTGTTAGAAGGTGTAGCTGGAGATAATACTAAATCAAGAAGTGCTGTTACATAACCAAGGCGTAATACAGTAGAACCGAATGCATTAATCAAATGGTATGCAACGCGGTGACCAAGACCAGTTTTACCAAAGGCAACGCTCAAGGAGAACGCAGCGATAATCATCCACAATGCAGTGGATCCATAACCTACCAAGATATCTTTTGCATTGTCTAAGAATAATGCAGATGCAGATAATACAGCTAATAAAATAATTTGAATTGGGTAAGGTTTTAAAATCAAACCTACGATACCTGCAATGTAGAAGCCTAAGAGGCGCCACGCCGTATCAGTGAGCCCATCTGGTGGAGTTGTAAACCAGAGGACAACAGGGATTAGCACAATAAGTGCTAGTTTTAAGAATTTTTCCATGTTTCTTCCTTTCTTAAAAACATAGGCATGTAATCATCCTAACACTACCCCAGAAATTCGTGATACGCGACTATCAGCTATTGAACTCTAGGAGTTTTTGTCTACACTCATTATATATGCTTAAAAGAATTATGAATAATAGATTACCTTTATAGGGGTTATAAAAAAACTTTTATACCTACCATTCATACTTTTTATGCATTTTGAGCATAGATTTGCAGCCCCAAATGAAAAAAATGCATGTATACGTCCCCAAAGGGGGTATACATGCACTTACATGGTCCTGCCTGGCTCTTTCGAGACACCTTTATTATGACTTATTATATCGAAAAAAAGTCTAATACTGAAATAGCATGAATAGGCAGTTACAAATTCTTATATTGGATCTATTTATAAATCTATTCTTTATATTCTCTAAAAATACTATTATCTACAACAGTATGTTTTTTATAATAGTCGCGAACATACTCAATAAATGTTTTAACCACTACAAGATTTTCTGCATCCTTTGTGTATACCATGTTGGTATCGCGAGTAATATATGTGCCATCTTTACTACGCAATGGACTTACATAGATATCTCTATCCTTGCAAGATCCAAGGCCCATATAGGTCAGAATCGACCAACCGAGCCCTGCGCGCACAAAGTGGCGACATGTACTCATAGAGTTTACATCCATGGCAACACTAGGTGGTTCTTCAAAATGTTCTGCACACCATGTTTCAATAATATTAGCCACAGATGCATCCGTCTGATACTTGATAAATGGTACCTTCTCAAGGGATTCAGGTGGTACTAATTCTTTGTAAACCAAGCAGTATGGTTCCTCTAATAGTAGCTCAGACTTACCAGACACATCATAACCGCCACGAGCAAAGGCAACCATACAGTCACCAGTATTAAACATTTTTACCACTTGATGGCTGAAAGCCGTCTTAACTTGTATATGCACATCCGGATACAGTTCGCGGAAAGATCGTAACAAGGCGGGCAATTCATAGTCTGCAAAGTTGATAGATGACGCAATTTTCAAGGTCCCTTGAATCTTACCAGAAGCGGAGTTCATAGCATTTTCTAAAGCCTCTTGATCTTGCATCATTCTTTTACAGTAATCATAGAAAATCTCGCCTTGCGCCGTAAGGGCAATCCCTTCAGCAGTACGCAACAACAGAGAATGGCCCAAGGCTTTTTCCATATGGCGCAACCGATAGCTAAGTGCTGGTTGAGATAAAAATAATTTTTCTGCCGCCCTTGTAATATTGCCTTCATCGACAACGGTGACAAAGGTTTGCCATTCTCTATCGTCCATAGTATCTCCTTTTATCGCTTATTACCAAAGATGCGCAATAAGGATAAGAATAAGTTAATGAAATCTAAATATAGGCTCAAAGCACCTGTGATTTCAATGCGGTCTAGAATTGTTTCATCCTCCATAAGAGCTACTTGTGTCACATTATTTTTAATACGGTTCACATCGATAGCCGTAAAGATGGAGAATACTACAACCCCTACATAGCCTAAAACTAGACTAACAGTATCGCTAAAGCCACTGAGTACAGCCCAATTAAAGTAGCGAGCTGCCATCATCACAAAGGATACAATGATCATACCGAGCAAAGCAGCCATTACATACGGTGTAAGGGATGATAAATTGCGTTTTGTAGTAGCCCCTACCACTGCAAAGCCAATGAAGAAGGCAAGCGTACCGATTAACGCAGGAATAACTACTTCAAACACATTATATCGCAAGGATATAAGTGTCAATGTAAGACCATTCAATGCACTGTAGAGAAAGAACATGCCTTTTAAAGTCATAACATTGGCCGTATACGCACGAGCACTAAATAGGAATACTACGCCTAATTCAACTAATAGAATAATATTAAAGTTTTCGTATGCAAAGCGTAGCCAGTTTGGATTTGCCAACGCAGCCACTCCAACACCGATAGTCGTAAGTAAGCCTACAACCATCCACAAGAAAGAACCTTTTAATCGTTGGGATACGATACTTTCAACCTGTGCAACCTCAGCTGCAGTAGGTCCTGTTACATTATATGGATTCATACTATCCCTCCTTATTTAATTATCACTCATAGAGATTATCGAGCATTTGCAATGCCTGCAAATACCTTACCACGTTCACCGTCGATAGTTACTTCTTGGCCTTCTAAAAGTACGTCATGAGCATTTTTAGCACCTAAGATTACAGGAATACCATAGGTAATACCAGCAATAGCACTGTCAGATGTATAACCGTCTTCAACAGCGATAATGCCACCTGCACGTTTAGCAATAGCCATTAATTCAGGCTCCATTGTCCCCACCACAAGGATGTCGCCGTCTTTGAAGCTTTCATAATTACCCTTATGATTAGCAGCAATGTATACAGTGCCTGTAACGGATTTACGCAAAATACCATTACCAGATAAGAGTACTTGGCCTGCAATATGAACGCGAATCATATTTGTAGTACCTGTCGCACCAGATGGTACGCCAGCCGTTACCACAACTAAGTCACCAGACTCAATGGCACCTGTGCCAAGAGCACCTGTAATCGCTTGTTTAACCATTTCATCAGAGTTAACGATTTCATGACCTTTAATAGCCTCTACGCCCCAGCATAATTGCATGCGGCGAATTGTTTCTTCATGCGGTGTTACAGCAATAATTTTGCAAGCCGGACGATGCCGAGCAGTGCTAATTGCAGTATGACCAGATTCAGTACATGTCAAAATAGCAGCTGCCCCAAGGTTTTGAGCGATGCGCACGCTTGCTAAACATACAGCACTGGTAGTCGTCATATCCACATCTTGACGAGCACGACTTTTACTATCGTAAATAGCAGCTTGTTCTGTTACCTCAGCAATACGTGTCATAGTCGTAACCGCCTCTACTGGGTAAGCTCCATTTGCGGTTTCACCAGACAACATGATCGCATCTGTACCATCTAAGATGGCATTGGCTACGTCACTTGCTTCAGCCCGTGTAGGACGTGGATTTTGAATCATGGACTCTAGCATTTGGGTTGCCGTAATAACTGGTTTTCCTAAGTCATTACATTTTTCGATCATCATTTTTTGAAGTACTGGTACCTCTTCTGCAGGGATTTCTACACCGAGGTCACCGCGAGCAACCATGAGGCCGTCTGCTACTTCCAAAATTTCATCGATGTTTTTAACGCCTTCAGCATTTTCAATTTTTGCAATAATCTTGATATCTTTTTGTTCGGATTCAAGAATACGACGGATGGCTACGATATCTTTACCGCGTTGCATAAAGGATGCTGCTACAAAGTCCACACCTTGTTGACAGCCAAAGCGCAAGTCCGCTTCGTCCTGTTCAGATACAGGTGGCAAGCTAAGAGCTACACCTGGCACAGCCACGCGTTTACGGTTACCGATTTCACCACTGTTTTGAACAGTAGTAATGATGTTATTCCCTTCGATGGCATCGATGTGAAGTGTTACAAGACCATCAGCCAAGAGGATTTTATCCCCAACGGACACATCGCCTACAAGACCTTTGTGGTTTACGGAGCTAATCTCTTTTGTGCCTTCCACATCATCGGTAGTCAATGTAAATTGTTGACCTGCCTCAAGGAATACCTTGCCCTCTTTAAATAGGCCTAGGCGTACCTCAGGGCCTTTTGTATCGAGCAATAATGCGATTGGTTTATTAACAATCATCGCCGCATCGCGCACCATTTGCATGCGCTCTGCTTGCTCTTCATGAGATCCGTGAGAGAAATTAAAACGAGCCACGTTCATGCCCGCTCGCATCATATCTTCTAAAATACCAAATTTATCCGTTCCCGGACCTACAGTACATACGATTTTTGTACGTTTCATCTTTCCTCCTATGAAAGCAATTTCTATATTGAATCTTTCACTTCTTATTATAGTAATGTTGGTGAAAGCTATTTATTATTGCACCTCTACGGATCCATCACCCTAAGATAGCTTCAATAGCCTTGATGGATTCATCACTAGGGATCAAAGCACATGTTTGGTGGCAAGTTAATGCGCTTCCGTTGACGGTGCAAATATAGTGATGTTGGCACAGAGCCTGCGGTGTTTCGTTAACAGCCGTTTTAAGGCATCACTATTTTCTGGCGTATCATATTGGCTGTAAATATGAATAGCCACATGCTTAGCCTGACTATAGTTTACCTTTAATGGCATAATGCGGTCTGCAATAATTTGCACACCCTTTTCATCCGCATCAACGCGGCCTTTTACCTTAACGATCATATCGACCGCAAGGAATTGTTGGCTTTGACTAAAGACCTTAGGGAATGCCACAACATTGGCTGCACCAGAATAATCTTCGATGCGAAGTATGGACATAACCTCATTTCCGTCTCGTCATGCGGTCCGTCTTATTTTCAATCAAACCCCCAAAGGTTATGGTTTGACCGTCATATTGCTCTGGATTTTCTACGAGAGCCCCCAGTTCAAATAGGCCCTCTAGCTCCTTCGCATAGCCTTGCAATGGATGGCCTGTAATGTAAAAGCCTGTATATTCCTTTTCATCCTTTAATTTATCGTCTTCCGATAAATCCTCCACATTCGGCACAGGGATGAAGTCAACGGACTCCTCTATATCGCCAAAGAGACTCATAGTGCCCATAGCGGCATCCTTTTGCTCTTTAGCACCTACGGCTTGAGCGCTTTCATACATGTGCAATAATTGGTTTCTGTTTTTCCTTGAAACCATCCATGGCTCCACACCGAATGAGACTTTCAAGAAGTCGTTTATTAACGACCTTGTTGTCCACGCGTTTACAGAAATCTACGATATCTGTATAGAGGCCATGCTCATTGCGCTCGCGAATCAAGCGATCAATGGCATTATCCCCTACGTTCTTGATGCCCCCAAGGCCGAAGCGAATGGCATCACCTTGCACGGCAAAGCTGCGTTCAGAATAGTTAATATCTGGACCGAGTACCTTAACATTATGCTTCTTGCAGGCATTGATGTAGTACGTCAATTTCTGCATGTTTTGCATGAAAGCTAGTCATGGTCGCAGCCATGAATTCAGGGAAATAGTGGGCTTTCAAATACGCCGTTTGGTACGCGATATACGCATAGGCCGCACTATGTGATTTATTAAAGCCATAGCCTGCAAAGTATACGAGCAAGTCAAATACTTCATTCGCAATGGACTCTTCTATACCATTATTTATGGAACCTTGAATAAAGGACTCGCGCTGCGCCTTTAGAACGGATTCCTTTTTCTTACCCATGGCGCGGCGCATCAAGTCCGCTTGACCAAGGGAGAACCCGCCCATGGCGGATGCAATCTGCATAACCTGTTCTTGGTACAAGATTACCCCAAAGGTATCTTTTAGAATTGGTTCCAATATGGGATGTAAATAGGTAACCTCTTTTTACCGTGACGGCGATCGATAAAAGTCCGCCACCATGCCAGACCCCAATGGACCTGGACGGTACAAGGCAACCAATGGAATTAAGTCCTCAAAATGTTCAGGCTTAAGGTCCATAACGAGCTTGGTGATACCTTCTGATTCGAGCTGGAATACACCAGAGGTGTCGCCTTTTGTGAGGATATCACAAGCCGCTTTATCATCGAGTGGTATTGCATCTAAATCGAGGTCGATACCACGGTTCGCCTTGATGAGCTTTCAAGGCATCCCCCATAACCGTCAAGGTACGAAGGCCCAAGAAGTCCATCTTTAAGAGGCCCTAATTCCTCGATGTTATCCTTATCGTACTGCGTTACAAAGCCATCATCATTGGCATTTTGTACTGGTACGTGGTCATCTAGAGGGATCCGCGGAAATTACGACGCCCGCCGCATGAGTGGACGAATTTCGCGCTATGCCTTCTAGCTTTTTACCAAAAATCAAATAATTCTTTTAACATTTTGGATCAGCTTCGTATAACGCTTTTAACTCTTTCCCTTGTAGAGCCTTATCTAAGGTAATCCCAAGTTCATTGGGAATCATCTTCGCAATGCGGTTCACTTCCGCTAGTGGTAAGTCTAGTACACGACCTACGTCACGAATTACGGCGCGCGCTGCCTCAGTACCAAAGGTAATAATCTGGGATACACGCTCCTGTCCGTATTTTCGCGTTACATATTCGATGGCTTGACCACGCTTTTTCATAACAGAAGTCAATATCGATATCAGGCATGCTTACCCGCTCTGGATTTAAGAACCGTTCAAAGAGCAAATCGTATTTTAATGGATCAAGGCCTGTAATGCCAAGTAGATAGGCTACTACAGAACCGGCCGCAGAACCACGGCCAGGACCTACTAAGATATCGTGCTCACGGGCATAGCGTACATAGTCCCATACGATGAGGAAGTAATCCTCAAAGCCCATCGTGCCAATAACATCTAACTCGTAGTCGAGACGTTTTTGTAATTCTTCAGAGGTCTCCCCATAAAGGCGTGGAATTTCTCGTTCACAAACCTTACGTAAATACGTTTTAGAGGTTTCCCCTTCTGGCACATCAAAGTGCGGCAAGTGATGTTCATCAAAATTAAACTCTACATTACAGCGGTCTGCAATTTTTAAGGTGTTTTCAATGGCCCCCGGAATATGTCCAAATAGCTCTGCCATTTCATCCCCAGACTTGAGATAGAACTCATCATTTGGGAATTTTAAGCGGTCTACCTCAGCACGGCGACGACCTGTAGAAATACATACCTTTATATCCTGCGCGTCTGCATCCTCTTTTAAGACATAGTGGAAGTCATTAGACGCTACGATGCCAAGACCATATTCCTTGCTGAGCTTAATGAGCTCCTCTTGGGCCTTAGCCTCCTCTGGCAAACCATGATTTTGGATTTCTAAGAAGAAATTATCCTTGCCGTATGTCTCGATATACCATTCGATGGAGCGTTTAGCGCCTTCCATATTATCTTGCAAAATATACTGAGGAATCTCCCCTTGAATACAAGCACTGAGGGCAATGATGCCCTTGCTGTATTGGCGCAATAAATCGCGGTCTGCACGAGGTTTATAATTAAACCCTTCAGTAGAGGCTTTCGACACAATTTTTACAAGATTTCGATACCCTTCCATAGTCTCAGCTAATAGGATGAGATGTTTTAATCGTTCACGGCTACGACCTTCCGGCTTATCAAGACGGCTACCTTCTGTGACATATACTTCACAACCGATGATAGTCTTAACACCTTGGGCTATACACTCTTTATAGAAATAAATGGCTGCGTACATATTGCCGTGGTCTGTAATGGCAAGGGCTGGCTGATTTAACTCCTTCGCACGACGTACCATGTCAGGCAAACGACTGATGCCGTCTAGCAAACTAAACTCTGTATGACTATGTAAATGTACAAATGGCTGCATGGTACACCTCCTTTAAGGGCGATGAGCAAAATACACGTTCAATGACTTCTTACGAGCCTTCCAATCTGGCAAAAACTGTGCTACTAGATTGTGAAAGTTCTTGGAATGGTCTAAATATTTAAAATGAGCAAACTCATGAATCATAACGTACTCAATATACGCCTGTGGCCCCTCTAATAAGCGAGTATTCATCTTGATGAGCTGCTTCGATGGCGTACAAGAACCCCAACGGCTCTTCATGCGCTGCTGTTTTATAGTTGGCATAGGTACATCAATACCTTGCTTGTGAAAGCGCTGATACACGACCTTCGCCCAATGGACAAAGACCTTCTCCCCTAAATTACGCCAATAACTTTGCATTAATTTATGCTTTAGCCTCAAAGGTAGTACCACGAGGTACCACCATAGTAAGGATGGCTTTTCCGTCAAAGCCAATATGAGGCTTTCCGTCCTGCTCAACTAGGCGCAACGTAACTGGAATGCCGAGGATTGATAAACTTTCACCATTTACATACTGCAACGCATCGACGCGCTTGGCATTCAATGCATCAATCTTATAACGAGCTCGCTCAATGAAGGGCATATTCTCGATAACAAACTTGTCCACCCTATAATCCGGCACATAGGCATTCGCCGACACATGGATCACACCATCCTTTGTAATGCGCATGTTCATGTTCTTCACACGCTTGATGGTTAACTCATATTCAATTCTGTCGCCATTATAGGTAATAGACCTAGTTGTTGAAGTATTCATACCTTTTATTTTATCATAAAACACTCATAAAATCGTAAAATTCTGGTGATTTTAATAGGAATTATTCGATATAGGTAAAATGATAAAAAAATAACAGATAGCTGATTTGATATGTACCCCTTTACTGGACAACCAGTAAAGGGGGTACATATCAAAAAAATAATGCCTACTACTATTAAACAAGAAAGAACTATTCTCTCAAGCCATTTTTGAGTTTTTTCCTATCTTCATGAAGGTCTATTACCTTATTTCATCTATCTTTTTCTAATTTAACGATTATAAACTTATTCTTTATATCTCTTATAAGTTCAATTTCCATCTTATCATCAAAAATCATATCCTATAAGGTGACTCTTGTTGACTTCATACCATTTATCTTTTTCTTCTGAATACATATTCGTAACTGATTACAACGTAACACCTTCATATATGTTTTTAAAAAATATTTATCTGACAGTCTCTACCTATAACATAACGCTCTCCACTTACTTTATACATCAATATACTTGTTAACTTTTGCTCATATGCTTCTAACAAACCTTATAGCTTAATTTTTCTAAAAACAATCATAAGTATAAAACCAACTCAATAATCTTCTAGAATCTATAATCCCAAGTCTATAAACTTCCCTGAAACTTTAATCTGCCAGAAACATCCCTTTAGTGGCTTTTTAAATCAATGCCTGTTTCTAACTTGTCAGAACTCACATCATAAAATGGTAATAATACCTGTAATGATGCTAATTTTTGCTTTCATAGTAATTAAATCTTTACTTAATTGCCCTGATATATTAGTATCAGCTATCTCTTGTAAATTGGAAATACATGTTTGAAAGATCTTCATTCTGAATACGTTCACACGTATATATTTCAGACAAATAGGTCTGTTTAATACAACTTAAGATTGATTCAGAAATAAATTCAGGTTTTTGTAAGACTTCATATAATCCTAACAAAAAAACAACGCCCAAAAATATATCCTCTACATAATCGGTAAAGAAATAGATACCGAGCTTCTTTTCATCATGTGTAGAAATCTTTAACGCTTCAGATAAAGTATACCCCTCTAACTCCCGTTCTATTAAAGCAATCCAACTACTGCATTCAATATCATCTAACATATCATTTAATGGTGGTATAGGGAATCCTACGAGCCATCCACTCATCAACATCCTCTAAACTCATCCCATCTCCAATTATATTTAACAATTTATTGGACAGATGTGCTTTTTCTGCACATTAAATCGAATTAACATACTAAATATGTAATATTCTAGAATGGTCAAATCAATATAATTTCGTCTATATGCCTTAACAGCACCTAATATAAAGACCATTAAAAAATGTATCTAAACTTTTTTTATTTTTTTAAAATAAATCATAGTTTATACCTCTATCCACTAATTTATTCTAGCTTTCGATTTACCGATTTATTATTAATCCTTTTTTTATCTTTGGATTAAATATTTGACCATTTTTATTTTGGAAATAATGGATTTCTATATCATTTCCATTAATATCTTTCCCATGGTCATATATTTTTCCAATCGCCCCCTACATCTTCTTTTTAATTGTTTACCGAGACCATCCTCATTTTTATATTTAATTTATCTTTTTGGTAACTCTTAAAACCTTTAGGTAATGACTTTAACTCCTTCAAGGATTTATAAACCTTCTTAATTCGATCGTTTTACAGTATATAATCCACTAGATAAATTGCTATTAGACTTATTATCATTCTTATTTTTTTATTATTAGAGTTCCTATTGAGATTATCTAAATTTTTCTTAGAATTTTCTTCCGATATAGATTTAGCCTTACTCTTATCCGGATATTTATTTACAAAATGAATCCCATCAGGTAATGGACTTCCAGATTTAATTTCATCTATTGTAACTGACGATTCCGGACTCAATCGTTCGTCTGCATAGTGCAGTGCAACTGTTGTGGAAATTGTTTTCCCTGTTAACGTTGATTGAAAAAGAATTAGTATGAGTATTAAATACCAAATTATCATTTGGATTATCTACAAATATTGCATCACCTTCAGTATGTGTTGAATGTACAACCTGGCCTGTTGCTATATTTTGCAATCTAGAAAACGGAGAATTTGCCATCAGTACCAATATCTACCCAATTATCTGTACCATCAGGACCAATAACACGCCCTGTGAATATAGTTGCCCCCGTTGTGCTTATGCCTCTAAAATATCGGCGACCAAGACTATCATATTCACCGGTGTCTTTATATGTATTTCCATCTGCTGCATGATATACATTAATAGACTGAAATCCAGTATCTAAATTATAATTTTCTTGAACCCGTAATGAAGTGCCAGGATAAGATACGGTTATAGCCCATGGACCACTATAAACTGGAGCCGCTCCAGTTTCAATAGAGCTATCATCAACACGCTCCATCAATGTTCCACCTGATTCAACACCAGAAGTTATTTTGCCTCTATAAAATGCACTGCCAGGAATATTAGCCATTGTACTTTCATCAAAAGTAGTAGGCTCGCCCGAACCAGTTACAAGTGGAGTACTTACTAAATTCCCAGCAATTAAAGCTGGTGATGCATTCTTTGCTAGGCCATAAACACCTTTACCAACTGAAGCTAAAGAGGCTATAGTATTTGAGACTCCTGGATTCCAAACAAGATCCTCATTCCATTTGTAGCATAAGATGCTGATGCCGCACCACTATTACTTGATTCACCACTTACTTTATTAACAACCCCGCCTACGGCAGCACTCAACCATTGTGCTACAGCTGGATCATGTTTAGCCACTTTATTAATTTCACTGATTAACATCTCATTAGTCATAGTAGCTTTAAACCCACTACCAGGTGAATTACCAGCCATACGCGCTGCTACTTCACCTATGATGCCATGTGCAATAGATTTAGCGATTTTGCCATCTTTCGTTGTTGGTTGCCAGTTGTGTAGTTGTTCAAATGCATTTTTAGAGAAAAGACGTGCTAATTCTTGACGTTCTTCAATTTTCTTTTTATCGAAAATCTTATCTAATTGATGCAACGTATTTTCGGTATTCGTATTGATGGTTTTAGTATCAATTTCTTTACCATCTACAGTTAGTATACCATCAGAGATAGCAGATTGAGTAGTAGAGCTTGCTTTACCTTTAGATCCTATGCCTAAGTTTGGAACTAGACCGATATTGTTATAAATCTTATCATAGCCTTTTTTTATCGCTGGTCTTCATCTCTTCGAGTTTCTTTTTACTGCCATAGTAGTTATATCCAATACCATTGTTGCTATATGTATATTCGGCTTCGTTCTTGATATCTTTCATCTCTAGAGATTTTGTAGTCAGTTTATTCTTAGTTTTTGGAGCGTTACTTTTAATTAGAGCACCTTCTAATGTAGTACTGTTACCTACATTAATGTCATAGCCATCTTCTCCAGCATAAATGCCAGCTTGTTCTGTTACGCTTTTCCATTTGCTATCGATTCTTCCTACGCTAGCATTTATACTGCCAGTTGGATCCTTAAATGTTGGTTTAGATGATACGGAGAAGCCCGCAGATTTACTATGTTCTTTAAAGTTATCTACATCTTGCAAGCTTTGAATATGTAAATCACGACCTGTATCTACTTCTACCTTTTTACCCGCTACAGCAGAGCCAATAATATTCGTATCTCGTTTAGCCTTAAGTTGTGCTAATTCAGCAGCTTTAATTTTTGTTGGTACATAACTTTCTTGGTGAGTATCTCCATTTTGTCGTGCCATATGAGCACTCGCATTAATATCGAGAAGGCCACCACCAGTTAAACTGATACTCGCTCCTGCACTCCAGCCAGAACTCTTATAATCATTTTTCACATCTACTGTATTCTTACCAGCCTTTATATTAATATCGCTAGCGCTAGCCAGACTAATGGATTGAGCAGATACGCTTTCACCAGTAAGAGTAACACCATTTTTTTTAGCATCACGAGCCGTCAAATGAACATCACCGTCACTAATAACAGTACCACCTTTATAAGTTGCAGTATCTACTGTTTGACCTTGTTTCTGTGATGTACTACCAATTGATACAGATAAATTAACAGCATTATCAATATTTTTAGGACCTCGTTTAGCTTTACCATTTACTTTTTCAACTTTACCAGTCACTGCATCTCGTATTTTGGCTCCATGTAAAGCACTATCTACAGCTTCATATCCGTCTTGTAACTGTTTACGAGCTTCATTAAGTTCAAGAGCTACTAAACGTTTGTCATCACGGCCACCGGCTTGTTTAATAGTTCGCGTTGCATTCGTTACACTATCAGCTATAGCACCACCTAATGCCACTGTTAAGCCGGACTTTTTATAGCGATCATCATGTGTCATATGTTGCGTATCAGTATTACCGTCAAGGGTCACTGCAGCGCCCTCAATTGTAGTACCGATTTTACTTACTACATCGGCACTAGTAAGATGTACCGTATCATTTGCCGTAATATTAACATTGCCCTTAGTACTAGCAATAGTATTACGTACGGTTTTCTCTTCACGATTGGTATCATCTATATTTCGTTTTTCTGTACCAATAGTAAATCCGATACCACTTCCCATTAAACCTGAAGTTTTATGACGATATGTACTCGTCTCTTTCGTTACATTCTTATCCGCACCGAGTTCGACCTTACCAGCGGCCGTCACTTGAACGCTTTGTTCCCCCATCAGTTTAGCGGATTGTCCTGTCACATCATGACCAGATTTAATCACAACGTCTTTGCCACTCACAACAGAACCTGTTACAGCCGTCACTTGTGCCACACTAGTTGCATCTGTACGTTCTCGTTTAACTAAACTTTTCTTCCTATCTTTATACACATGGTCAACGGTACTTGTTGCCGATGCCGTATCAAGTTTTACATTCTGACCTTCCACCTGTACCTTATCAGCTGCCAAAATTTCACTACCACTAAGTGCTACATCAGCATTAGCAGCCACAGTTACATTGTTACCTTCCACACTGCTACCTACAGATGTCGCTTCATTCACTACATCATGTGTTTCTGTAGTCTGAGAATGACCACCACCGGATTTTCCTTTGTCATAGCGATGTTCTTCTAATTCATGATTCGCTGTCATAGACTGCATGTTTACCTGACGTCCAGCTACTAGAGTAACATCCTTATCGGAAGTCACTTTACCACCCTGCATAGCAACATCACGACCTGCTGTAACTACAGCATTACCTTTCGCCGTAATTTGACCTCGATCTACAGCGGTTACGGTCTCACGGCGGCTATTGGCACTATTCCATACAACCTTATTATTGCTAGCTTCATACTTGACGCCGTTATTGATAATATCACGATCTGCCGCCACGATAAGTTTTCCTTTTTCATCGGTTTGCTTAATCGTACCGCCCTCATTTATCACATCATTCTTAGCATATACAGTTGTACGGTCACGGCCTTCTATCGTGCCTTGTGTATTACGAACATCGGTATCCGCCACCACTTTTGTTGTGCGACCTTTAATCAGTCCGTTATCATTATGTATCGTATTACCATGTACAGTTATCGCATCATCCGCCACTATGCTACCGCGATTATGCATCGTACCCACTTGCAAATTAATCGATTGAGCCTGCATATTCGCTGCGCCCTCAACACGCTGTGTGGTTGGCGCCAAATATAATGTCGGTACGAGTAAGGTTTCAGTCTTACCGTTCGGCAATACTACCGGTTGACTGACAAGCATCACCACATCTTCCGTTAATTGCTGTTGCTCCGCCTCAGTTAATCCTTGTCCAAGCGTCATGGATTTAGACTTCATTATAGTGAGGCCTGCATCCATTAGTTTTCGATACTGCTCTTCTTCTGTCAATCCCGCCTGTAGTCTACTTTTACCTGTTTGGCGTAAAATAGCCTGCATTACCAATTGTTGTTCGTAGTAACCATCTCCTAATCGTTTTTGAGTACGCATAGGGTTCAGTTGTAAACGATTGATAACATAATCAGAGGATAAAAAAGTTCTTCGATTGGTAAAATTCGGATCCGTTTCCATCGCATAGGATGTATTTGGATTTGTAGATAACTGACTCATAGACGTCAATACTGACGTATCTACCGTAGCACCTGTTGTACTATTAGCTACATGACTGCCATAAACAGTTAACGGTATATCTATCGGTTGCACTACATCATTATGATACTCCGCCTCACGAATATTTGTGGAATCCCATCCATGATGTTTATGGCGACTATAACCAGTAGCAGTTCCATTCTCACTAATATATTCATTTCCTTTCGGATTAAGCGCTTCATAATGGCCGATTTTACCAACCAAAGTACCCGTTGCACTGATTTGGCTAGCATCATTAGTCACAAGGTCCGCTTCGATCTGTAAGTTACCACCCGAAATAATACGCCCTGGTTTGGAAGTATCCACTACTTCTTTTACTCGTGTACGATCATATTCATATTTCGTCCAGCTATCATGATGCTCTCCATTAATAGACAATTGTAAATTTTCAGAAGAGTGAACTACAACCTTATCTTGTGGAATTGGATCATCATGATCATAAATACGTTCCTCAGATAGCTGATATCGTTTGATACTGCCTGCCGGTGCCACTTCATTTTTAATATGCTCCGTAGTTCCTGTAGTAGCCCGTTTCAACGTAATACCACCATTTTTATTAGCAATGGATTTTGCAAAAATCACTCCCTGCTGACCGGCCTCGATAGTAGCCGCCACATTAGTCAACGCATCCATCTTGCCGGCTATAGCGCCGTTATAATCCATCGTCTTTCCTAGTTGTAGTACGCCTTCAGACTTCAGCACACTACCATTCGTATTTTTTATTGTATTAGTAGCTACTGCTAAATTATTACGCGTGATGAGTACTGGTGCATCTTTCGTAACAACATTACCGGTTTGTGTGAAAGTATCTGCTGAAATACGTGCCGAATCAGCATACAATTTAGCCTTACCGACTTGTGTAAAAGCCTTTTTGCACTAATGCTTATATCCGGTGCCACCACAGTGCCACTATTTTGTACCTTGCCGGTACTGTCTACAGAAATATGATTTTGTGCGGAAAGAATCCCTTTATTATTCACCCCAAAACCATCATTGGTTCCTACTAAGTACATACTATTCGCATACATACCACCGATTTGAGATACATCCAGACCTACTTGCTCTGAGTTACCGGTCTTCGTAACATTAGTTACCTTACCACCACCATCGACAGATACTGTGTTTTTACCAGTTACAACATGGCTTTCATCAGCCCATACCTTTCCGTTGAGCTGTACCGCTTCCGCCAAAATATCTGTACGTGATGTACGCGATGTATCGAGCCCTTGTCCCGATACCGTCACAGTACCTTGTTTCACATCATATCCAGAAATTTTTTTCCATCAGTAATAATAGGATTACCTGTTGTTAATGTAGCTGCACTGGTATTAATAAATGTCCCATTATTAACAGCAATCCCATTTGGATTAGCAATGATAACATGTGCCTTACGACCTGCTACCTCTAAGGCACCATTCATAGCAGTCGCACCCGTTCCAGTTACTTCATTTAAAATCGTCTTAGCTGCAGCACCTCTCAAGTTAGGATTACCCATCACATAGCCAGCTAGTTCTGTAGATACAGGTCTCCTTGAGTTATTTAGAATAACCCCTTTGTCATCTACATTAAACATATCATATTGATTGTGAGATAACCCATTAGCATTCGGTTTATTAATATTGACAATGGGCGTCCCATTAGGGGCTTCATCCATAGTTGGACCCATTTTTCCTTGATTCGGTACAATAGATTGTGCCACTGCTAGCGGAATCCACGGTCCAGAATTTGTAACTAATAAGGCTGCACACAATGCGGTTGCTGTATACTGTTTAATTTTTCATTATTCTTTCCTTATACTCTCTCATTTAATAACACACATTTTTAATTAAAACTGATAACTGGATCTGAAAGCCCATACACTTGTATCAGTAGTAAAAACCGTCCGGCTTTTTAAGTGGAGTGCCTAATGACACTTCATAGCGAAATGCATCACCGATATTCCCACGAACACCGATAACCCCACCTACTAAGGTATTACCAATTTGTGTCGCTGTGGACGGCCCCCATACATGACCTATATCTATACCTATATACGGAGTTATTCGTTGTCGTCTAAATGGTAAGGCCCATTCATTTTGAATGTAGTAACCAGAGTCACCACGAAGTGTTTCTTCCCCACTGAAGCCACGTACGGAATAGCGTCCACCTATACTAAATTGATCAGTTCCAAACAATCGTTGATTTGTAAATTGGCTTCTAAAGCGCATCGTATACACACCTTGTTTATGACCGATACGTACACCGCTTTGCACTTCGCCCTCAAGTCCTGCCATTTTATATAACGTAGTCGGATTATCTGCCACGCCTTCCCAACTACGTACCGTAGCACCTAGGCCTCGTATGCCTTGACGATAAAAGAGGTATATATCAGACATGGTATTCCCACTATATTGACGATGGGATAATCCTAGTTCCAATGCTGTGGTATGTTGCTCTTGTACACCGATTTCTATATCATCAATGTAACTATGGCGTGTTTTATGAATCACCTTAGCGACAGCAGCGGTCTTGGAGCGACTCGTCCGATTCAAAACCTGCTCTACAGAAAACTCAATCCCCGAGTATTCCCAGAAGAACGGAATGCTTCTGGCATAAATACCAATTGATGATAACTATATTGATACGTGGATAAGCGATACATCTCGATTTCCATCAGGTACGGCATAATTTATGGCATACTGCTTTGATCCATGTCCATCACCATGATGACCCATATCCTTCGTTATACTAGCCGATAAAGTATCATTAAGCCCTGCCAACTGACTAAATGATACATACATAGTACCTTGGTATTTCCCTGTCGATTCGTAACCTGCATTGTCTAAAATCAACGACCCATGCACAAAGCCTTTTTGTTCTACCGTTAGTTTCACAATAGAGTGAAGTGGCTTTGTACCCGGCTCGATGCTAAGCTTTACATCTTGTTCCGGTACATTTCGCATCTGGTCTATACCTTGCTCTAATGCTTGTCGACGCAGTACATATCCGGGACGAACAGGAAACGCACTTCGCCAATTTGTGCGAGCTTTCGGATTTGTAAGAACAATATCTTCCACATAGCCCGGTAAAATCTCAAAAGTAAGTGTACCCGATTGTAAATCCTGATTCGGAACTACCACTTGACTCGTTACATATCCATCGGCAAGAATTTGCTCTTGTAATTGCTTTTGCAGTACAGCAATCCCCTCTGCCCCAATGTTGTTATGATTATATATTTTCAGTTGATTCCTATACTTCTTAAAGACCGGTTCTGATGACGTAATCACAATCTGATCAATTGGAAATGACACTGCGTCTTGTGGCAATGCATCCATAGGTGCGCCATTTAAATTGTCATAACTTGATTCTGAACGCGACAAAGCGGCCCCTTGCCATCGGTGCCTCGCGCGTTGACGCAAAGAAGCATCGGCTCGAGCCGCTTCTTGTTGAATAAATGAGGAAGGTACATCCGCTGCCAAAGTTGTCGTTGCACACATAACGCCAACTAAGCCCACACAACCGGCAGCGATTGATACTACTTTCATAATTCTCTCTCCTATATATTACTTTCAAATAATTATTAACTTATTAGTTCGATTATATCTCTCAGAAAACATAAAATCAACATTTTATGTATATATATGTTTTATATGACAAAAGAGAGTTGCTTCATACAACTCTCTTTCACTAATCAATCAAAAATATACTTAATTTTAGTTATATTCAGTTTCATATTGCAATTTAAGATTATTTAAAAATTATCAGTTATCACATTAAAAAGAATCATAAGCATAAAAATAACTAATATAGGTATTACAGAATAAAAAAATCTCTTTTTGCTTTTTCAATAGAATAGGCATTTTCTCTAAAGTAAGTGAAGAGTCAGACTTAATGGCCAAAATTCTCAACCACAATTCTAATACCCAACTCAATATGCCTATAACAGCTAAAAGATGAATTAAATTATCACCATCATAAGGAATATTAATGAGTATAAAAAACCAGACAGCCTATTCCTATTTCCGTATATAACATAGATTTAGAACGTTTAACTTGTTCCTTGTCTAATACAAAATAAGGATTCCTAATAAAATATAGACAATATATACATAATAAAAAAATAATGAAAGACCACTCTTCATATATAGCTCCATTTAAAATAAAATTATAAATGCAATCTTTCTAACCAATTATTACGTGCTAAAACTACAATATATCCATCATTCCTTAAATCCTCTAATACATATACTCTATACGATTCATTTTCATATACATAACGAGTTTTAGCTTGGTCAATTAACTCCCAATTCCCACTCAAGGGTTTTATTGATTATATATCTTTATGTAATGAATCTTTCCTTATATTTCTTGCCATACCTTTTGAGAAAAGAGTTCTTCTGTTCGACTCATATACTTCGCTAGCATTCAAATATTGTTCTCGAGGAAAAATATGCATTTAAAAGCTTGTATCAATTCTACTCTAGACTGCTCAACTTTATCATTATAGAAGAAATTGTAGCATAATCCACAAATTAGCCATACAAAAGAGCAGCCTAAAAATAAGTACCAAAAAAACAGAATAAATTGTTTTAAAATTTCATCACTAATTTTTCCTCTTATCTCATCAATATCACTAATATCAGAGTCAACTCTATTAGTTAACTCTTTGTAGTATAGTTTGCCACCCATCGATTCCGAATACCTAATGAACAGGTCCGTAAAAGCTTATCTAATCAATTTCATCAACGAACTTTAAATCATTTATCTCCATAAGTTAGCTCTAAAGATACCTCACCATTAGAGGTTAATGTATATACTAAACCAGAGAATGGGGTTTGATTATAGAATTTAAAAGTCTCAATCATCGCTACCACTTCATTTTTTAAATCATACATAACTTCCGAAATAATAGCCGGCTCTTTATCATTATTTTCTATATACTTTGTAATACATGAATCATCCTCAGTTTTATAAACCAAAAGCTCTACAGAAGGATTATCAACATTCATCTCAAAATGTAATTTAGCACGATGCCAATTTAGAGGCGTTAATTTAAATATATGTTTTGCCACTTTATTATAATGTTTCTCAAGTTCCGATTCTAAGCTTTTATGCTTTAACTTAAATGCCTTATCAATGGCAGTATAATTTTTTGCTAATACACGAGATTCCATATCCTCCAATAATAAAACACCTCGAGGACCTTTTAGCATTTCTTTATATACATCCGGCTCAAATTCATCTTCTCTAGCCAGAACACCAAAATTCTGATATCTCCACTTATGTCTATTTTGAAGCCAATACTCATCAGTTACGCGATCATTAGATCCAAATAGTGGATAAATGGGTGTATAAAATTTGTAATAAAGAAAAGCCAAACACCCAAAAATAATACCTACTACTATTAAACAAGAAAGACCTATTCTCTCAAGCCATTTTTTTGAGTTTCTTCCTATCCGCATGAAAGCTCATCCAATCAATTCCATCAACGAACTTAAAATCATTTATCTCCATAAGTTAGCTCTAAAGATACCTCACCATTAGATGTTAATGTATATACTAAACCAGAGAATGGGGTTTGATTATAGAATTTAAGAGTCTCAATCATCGCTAAAATCTCATTCTTTAAATCATACATAACTTCCGAAATAATAGCCGGCTCTTTATCATTATTTTCTACATACTTTGTAATACATGAATCATCCTCAGTTTTATAAACCAAAAGCTCTACAGAGGGATTATCAACATTCATCTCAAAGTGTAATTTAGCACGATGCCAATTTAAAAGGCGTTAATTTGTATATACTTTTTGGCCACTTTATTATAATGTTTCTCAAGTTCTGATTCTAAGCTTTTATGCTTTAACTTAAACGCCTTATCAATAGCAGTATAATTTTTTGCTAATACACGAGATTCCATATCTTCCAATAATAAAACACCTCGTGGACCTTTGAGCATTTCTTTATATACATCCGGCTCAAATTCATCTTCATTTTCCAAAACACCAAAGTTTTTATATACCCACTTATATCTATTTTGGAGCCAGCAATCGTCAGTTACAGGGTCATTATGGAATTCACAATGTGGCTCATAATCATCGTGTGAAATATACATTGTCCCCCACGTCCATTGCTCTGTAGAGGCTTCATGTAGTAATCGTACATACGTTAAAATCTCACTAGTCCCAGCTTTTATAGATTTTATTTTTTCATCACTGCAATTATATAGCAAATCTCCATAACTAATGATTGAACCAGCCGGGGTTTTTACATAATAACAAGCCGAACTCATACCTGATTCTGTACATTCAAAAAAACAAATAAATCTTATACCAATATTTAGGCGTACACTCCACCAATATATCTCTTATTTTTATTAATATATGTATTCATAGTTATTCCTATTAATCTTCACTTTTTCCAATTAAATTTATTTAAATCTTGATGAAATTAAATACAAACATACATGTTAATAAAAAAATAACATTGGCAATGTAGAATAAAAATCTTTTTAGCTTTTTATTGAGCATTACTTTCACGTCAGGTGATAAACTACAATCCAATTCAATAGCAGGAACTCTTAACCACATTTCTAATAAAAAAACAGAATTACAGATATCAATTCTAATAAAAACCGCACTAGTCTAGAATATCCTGCAAAAATAATATATAAGAAAAATTATCACACCTAAAAAGCAGCTCTGAAATTAACAAAGATTTTTGAGCGTTTAATTTTAATATGCTGTAATGTGAAGTATGGATTTTTAATGAAATACAGACAAAATAAAAATGCTAAAAATCCTGCAAATACTACTATCATAGCTTTCTCCTGTAAGACTAGTAAATATTTATTCCACGTCTATAATTCAATTATATGTTAAACTAATGCATATACCACCAACGAATATTTTATTATATACGGCAAAAAAAGCACCATCTATCGAGGGACGACTTATGTTTCGTTTAGTCCCTAAATAGATGGTGCTTTTTATTTTAGATTCCGTCGTGCCGCCAGACTACCAGCACTGCTAGCTAGTCCAGCCCGATTGATATGTGGGTTTCCCATGTTTGTACGTCTTTGGCTTGCTGTCTTTATCTTCTACTTTTGATTTCTCAAATTTAGTAAATAGATTGTCTAGCTCACGCAAGAGCGCACGTTTTTGTGAGTCTTTCAACTCGAATACTTCACCTTTATAGGCGATGTATTTATTTTTTAATACAGGACTGAGATCATAGATGGGCTCGTGTTGTTCTCCATTTACATCCAACAGCTCATCCAAGGTCAATCCATAATATCGAGACAGAGCACAGAGTGTATCTAAATCTGGTTCGCGATACCCTGTTTCGTAATTTGAAAGCGCCGCATTACTGATACCTACGGCCTTTGCTACTTCGATTTGGCTTTTAGCCCATGCGCACGCGAGCACGCTTTAAGTTCTTGTAAAACTGCATGTTCATCACCTGTATCGATACATAAACAACTACAAACTATAACTTCTTATAATAATGTATCACTGATTTTTTTGAAAGCTTCATCAGCAACGGCTAATGTGCGTTCCACTTCACTGCTCTTATGGCAGATAGATACGAAATTACTTTCATAAGGACTTGGCGCATAGTAGATACCATGACTCAAGTTATGGTGGAAGAACATTTTAAATTGTTCTTCGTTGCAAGATGCTGCATCATCAAAGTTCTTAACTGGTTTATCAGTAAAGAAGATGGTGAACATAGAGCCTACTCGTTGCACAACAACAGGCACATTGTATTGTGCCGCCAATCTTTCAAAGCCTTCGCAAAGGGCAATCGTCGTATCTTCTACTTGTTTAAACACCGTTGGATCCCGTTGCAGAATGGAAAGTGTTGCCAAACCAGAAGTAACAGCAATAGGATTACCACTCAATGTACCAGCTTGGTAAATAGGACCAGCTGGAGCAATTTGGTTCATAATCTCACGAGAGCCACCGAATACAGCAAGTGGCATGCCGCCACCAACGATTTTACCAAGGCATGTAAGGTCCGGTTTGATATTGTAACGTTTTTGAGCCCCACCGCTGCTAGCACGGAAGCCACACATGACTTCGTCAAAAATCAGTATAGCACCGTGAGCCTTAGTTACTTCACGCAAGGTTTCGAGGAAACCTGGTTCTGGAGGCACACAACCCATGTTACCAGCTACAGGTTCAACGATGATTGCCGCAATAGTATCGCCCATATCGTCGAATAATTTACGAACCGCATCAGAGTCATTGTATGGCAATGTTATGGTATTTTTCTGCTACGCCTTGTGGAACCCCAGGGCTATCTGGTACACCAAAGGTAGCAAGGCCAGAGCCAGCTTTTACCAAGAGAGCATCGCTATGACCATGGTAACAGCCTACAAATTTCACGATGCGATCACGACCAGTATAGCCACGAGCAACGCGCAAGGCACTCATGGTAGCCTCTGTACCAGAGTTTACGAGGCGGATAACCTCCATGGATGGCATGAAGGCTTGTATCTTTTTAGCCAATTCTGTTTCTAGTAATGTAGGCGCACCATAGCTAGTACCGCGAGGAATAGCCTCTTGTAGGCTCGCGATAACCTCTGGGTTCGCATGGCCCAAGATCATAGGGCCCCAGCTCAATACATAGTCGATGTATTCGTTATTATCGATGTCATAAATACGGCTACCACTGGCACTGCTAATAAACGGAGGGTTGGATCCTACGCTGCGATAGGAACGAACAGGACTATTTACGCCGCCAGGCATATAACGTTTAGCCTCGTTAAAGGCCTTTTTCAGATTTACCGAGTTGGAACATAGTTCCTCCTTATTGTTGTAACCATTTAGCAATATCTAAGGCATGGTACGTAATGATGATTTTAGCACCAGCACGCTTCATGGAAAGCATTGTTTCCATAACTAGGCGTTCTTCGTCGATAAGACCAGCCGCTGCGGCAGATTTAACCATCGCATACTCGCCAGATACATTGTATACTGCAACCGGCAATTCATAGCGGTCACGCGTTTCACGAACGATGTCCAAGTAGGGACAAAGCCGGTTTAATCATGATAATATCCGCACCTTCAGCGATGTCGAGTTCGATTTCTCTGAAAGCTTCCAAGCGATTGGCTGGATCCATTTGATAAGATTTACGATCACCAAATTTTGGCGCAGAATTAACAGCGCCGCGGAACGGACCATAGTAAGCAGATGCGTATTTTGCAGCATAGCTCATGATGGATACATTGGTATAGCCTGCCGCATCAAGGGCTTCACGAATAGCACCTACACGGCCGTCCATCATGTCGGATGGAGCCACCATATGTGCACCTGCTTCCGCTTGGCTCACCGCTACTTTACAAAGTAATGGCAATGTTTCATCGTTCAAGATTTCATGGTCATCAATCATGCCACAATGCCCTGTCGTAGTATATTGGCACAAGCACACATCAGCTACAACCAATAGATTTGGTACAGCTGCACGGATGGCTTTAATGGCTTGTTGTACTGGTTGGGACATATCCCATGCAGAGGAACCTTTTTCGTCCTTGTATGTAGGAATACCAAAGATTTCTACACCACACACACCAAGATCATAGGCCTCTTGGGCTACTTTCACAGCTTCATCAACAGACAAGTGATATTGACCTGGCAATGTGTCGATTTCTTTTTTGATACCTTCACCAGGCACAATAAATAATGGATAAATCAAATCAGTTACGTCGAGTGTCGTTTCGCGTACCAAATCTCGCATTTCTGGATTGATACGCAAGCGGCGAGGACGGTATGTTAAATCGTACATGTAATCCTCCTAAATATCTTTTACAATAGCGTTTACTAAGCCATCAGTTGTATATACATCACTGATGATAGCCGGTTTAAGACCTGCACTCATAGCCGTAGCAGCTGTAATTGGACCGATACAAGCCACTTTAGTATTGCCTAATAGCTCTAGTGCATTATCGCCCAATAATTGGATTGTATTTGTTACAGTAGAAGAACTTGTGAAGGTAATGTAATCTACTGTACCTTCTGTTAAAGCTGTTATTAATGCGTCTTGTTGAGAGGTATCTTGTGTTGTTTCGTATAAACGCAAAATATCTACATCCATATTGCGATGACGCAAGCAGCGTGGGATCACATCGCGTGCTACCTTTGGTTGAATCAACAATACAGAATCCCCTGCATTGAGTTCTTCTTCAAGAGCCTCCACAGCAGATTCTGCCTTGTAATCTACAGGAATGATATCTGGTACGATGCCATATTTATGGAGTTCACGAGCCGTAGCACAGCCGATAGCTGCCACCTTAGAATTGCCTAACGCACGTGTATCTTTGCCTTCTTTATAAAGAGCATCGAAGAAGTAGCGAACCCCTTCACCAGATGTGAATACGATGCATTGGTATTCTTTTGTATTATTGATGATACGTTTATCTTCATCAAATAATTCCAATGGAGATGTTTTGATTGCCGCTGCTTCCACTACATTTGCGCCTTGAGCCGCTAATTTTTCGCGGAATGCACTTGCTTGGGAGCGAGCGCGTGTGACCACAACAGTTTTCCCGAATAAAGGTTTATTATCGAACCATTGTAATTTTTCACGAAGGTTGACTACATCACCTACTACGATGATAGCTGGTGCTTTCAATTTAGCCTTTGCTACATCTTCAACGACATGTTCAAGGGTAGAAACCAATACCTCTTGTACTGGTTTTGTTCCCCACCGAACAAGTGCTACTGGTGTAGAGGCTGCCCGGCCATGGGCCATCAGCTTTTCGGCAATGACAGGCAAGTTGCCGACACCCATTACAAAGCAAAGTGTATCTACCGCCGTAGCAAGTCCTTCCCAATGGATACCGGATACTGCTTTTTGTAGGATCCTCATGACCTGTTACAACCGCAAAGGATGTGGCCATAGCGCGTTGTGTTACAGGAATACCCGCATAAGCAGGCGCTGCGATAGGAGATGTTACACCTGGCACGAATTCAAATGGTACACCGGCTTCGCCAAGAGCCATCGCTTCTTCACCACCACGACCAAATACGAGCGGATCACCGCCTTTTTAATCGCGCTACAATTTTTGCCTTCTTTACCCTTTTTGGACTAAAAGCTCATTGATTTCCCATTGGTGCATTGTGTGATCTTTACATTGCTTACCAGCGTAAATCAGTTCAGCATCTGGACGTGCCCATTCTAACAGATGAGCATCTGCTAAATAATCATATACAATTACATCTGCTTTTTCGATGCATTCACGACCTTTTACAGTGATAAGTTTAACATCGCCAGGGCCCGCACCAATTAGATATACCATACCTGTCATTTTATGATTCCTTCCTCTATGAGAGCATCCACAATACGTTTGCCCCCTTCTTCGTATAAAGCTTTTTGCAAGGTTTTTTTCCCAAGAATTTCACCTTTTTAGCAGGGCCAGAGATTTCCCCTTCGTACACAGTTTTTTTCCATCGAGGGATGCAATCATGGCTTTCAAGGTTAATTGTCCTTTATTTATGATACCATGTACGCCCATTGGCACTTGGCAACCTCCGTTTAGTTGACGCAAGAAACTGCGTTCCCCTTCAACGGCATAGCGCGTTGCTTCATCGTTGATAGGAGCCAACATATCAAGCATCTCCGTATCGTCGGCGCGACACTCAATAGCGAGCGCCCTTGTCCAACGGCAGGAATCATTTCATCCGCCTTGAAGACTTGTGTAATTTGGTCTTCTAAACCCAATCGTTTAAGCCCTGCTTGAGCCAAGATAACACCATCTAGCTTTTCCGTTTCGATCTTGCTCAAACGAGTCTGTACATTACCACGAATAACCTCTACCTTTAGGTCAGGGCGAACATGTAGCAATTGAGCTTGACGGCGCAAACTACTGGTACCAACACGAGCCCCTTGTGGCAATTTGTCCAGTGTTTTATACACGGGACTCACCAACGCATCATAAGGTACTTCACGAGCGGAGATGGCACCAAGAGTAAGGCCTTCAGGCAACTCTGTAGGCATATCCTTTAAACTATGTACGGCGATGTCGATGTTGCCTGCATGCATAGCCTCTTCTAATTCAGCAGTAAATAAACCTTTACCACCAACTTGAGCCAGTGGTTTCTCTAGGATACGGTCACCCTTTGTATTAAAGTGAACTAGCTCTACTGTAATATTGGGGTACAGACGTTGTAATTCTGCACTAATATGTTCAGCCTGCCATAGGGCAAGGGCACTTTTTCGCGTGCCGATTCGAATATGATCTCTCATGGCATTAGCCTTCTTTCTCAAGATTAAACATATCTTTGAATAAGTCCCAGTACAGACCTTCTTCCTCCGTACCAGCAATTTCGTTGAAGTGAATCATCGGTTCACGCAACATTTTGCGAATGATCATGCGACTCATCGAGTCCATAACACGGCGCTCTTTATCGGAAATATCTGGCAATTTTGCTAATGCGCGATGTAATTCACGACGGCGAATACGCTCCGCTTTTTCTGTGAGCAATGCCATCATCGGACGCACTGTTAAATAGCTTAATTTATCCAATAACTCTTCAATAGCATCGTGAATAATAGGTTCTGCCCGACGAGCTTCCTCTTCGCGCTGTGCCTTGTTTTCTTCTACTACACTTTCAAGAGAATCAATATTAAATAGATAAATACCGTCCAAGTCTGCCACCGCAGGATCGATATCGCGAGGCACCGCTATATCGATCATAACGATGGGTTCACCCTTACGAAGAGTCGTAATTTTCTTGGCTTCTCGTTCCGTAATAATATAATGTGGCGCCCCTGTAGATGTGATAAGAATATCCGCATCTTTAGCATAGTCTACAAAGTTATCGAGCTTAACAGCTTTACCATTAAAGCGTTCCGCTAACATTTCAGCCTTAGCAAAGGTTCTATTAGATACGAAAATCGTTTTTACACCCTTCGCTTGTAAATGTGTAGCCGTCAACTCGCTCATAGTACCTGCCCCTAAAATGAGTACCGTAGCTTCAGATAATGGCTTATCTAAGCTGTCCTCAGCTAGGTTAACAGCGGTGTAACTAACGGATACAGGCGTATTTGCAATGCCCGTATTGGTACGCACCTTTTTACCAACCCCAATAGCACGTTGGAATAAAATATTAAATATTGTGCCCGTACAGCCTGCGCTATAAGCCTGAATATAGGCTCCTTTTAATTGGCTCAAGATTTGACCTTCCCCCAACACAAGGGAATCAAGGCTAGCAGACACACGGAATAGATGTTCAATACAGTCCCGTTCTTCGTAGAAGAAGAATGCATCTGCATCAATATAATCTGCGCCTTTTAAATCTTTTAACACTGCCAACATGTAATCCTTTGGAAATTCTACGCCTTCTAAAGCAGCATAAATTTCCGTTCTATTACAGGTGGATAATATAACGCATTCTGAGATACAGTCAAATTCATAGAGGCGGTTTAGTGCGGCAACTACCTCGTCTTTATCAAACGAGAAACGTTCACGCACCTCTACAGCGGCACTTCTATGATTTAGACCTAATACCACTAATTGCATGGTTTAGTTTCTCCTCTATAATCATCCAATCTCCCTTGAGAATGGCTTCAAATGTTTCTACCGTCAGATTGTCTCGCCAAAATTTCTGTCGAGCCTCTGGCGTAGGAAGTAGTAACTTTACTTCTTCTCTAAATATTTTAAGTCTAGGCATAGCCTTTGCAACTGACCATAACGATTCATCATATCTTGTCGTACGAGACGATTGATACGAGGTCCTACATTATTGGCACTAATAGCAATATGAAGATCGCCGAGTTCAAGGGATGACGGCACAGTAAATCTACACGCGCTCTGATCATCACTGCGGTTGGTCCACACACGATGTTTTTTTCCTAGCTCATACAAGGTATCGTTTAGTTCATGATTATCTGTGCAGATAAACAGCAAACTACTCGAAATAATATGCTCTTCGTCGTTCATTGTGAAAGCCCGATCACACCAAGTGATGCGATTTTCCTTTGTCCATTGGCTAATCGTATCCGTTACAGCAGGAGCGATAACGACAATTTGGCAAGGCTCCTCAATAAAAAGCTGCATCCGTCGTTCCGCTACTTCTCCGCCGCCTACGAATAGGATTATATCTTCGGTTGTAGGTTGAAATGTTATGGATACCATGGCTGTCCTACTATATAAAAAAATCGGCTTGATGGTCAAGCCGATTTTCAACTGCTCTACATAAATCGTTTCAGGTATACGCCGATACGCCCTTTACGAGAGGTACCTGTAATAGCTTCTACCTTCATTCGGCCACGACCACGCATGGATATGACATCCCCTTCTTTAACTTCTTGGGATGCACCCTTAGCTGGTTGCCAGTTTACTTGCAATAATCCTGCATTAATAGCGCTTACCAACTTGGTACGAGACACGCTAAAACCAGAACTTGCCACCGCATCTAAGCGCAAAGAAGCAACTGTAGTGCGGACTTCTTTAATTTTTTCTTCTTTTGGTGCAATATCTGAAAGCTCAATAGCCTCCACAGATACGGAAACCATAGCGATTTTTGTGAAGTTTTGAATCACAAAGTCTGCTACGCTTTCATCCACCATAATTTGAGCGCCCCCTTGTTGGACGATAACGTCCCCAAATTTGGAGCGATCAATGCCTAGGCCCATTAAGGAGCCAAGCACATCGCGATGAGTGAGCAATCGGAACCGAGGGTCCCAATTCACCTTAAGGGCGCAAATGCCCATATCCACAGTACCGTTAAAGTCGCTGTCTACGAAAGCGATACGAATGCGTTCCGCCCCTTCATAGCCACCATCAGTTTTAACTGTTAACTGTGGGTAATTAGCCTTGATAGCATCTGCAATAACAAGGCCTGCAGGACTCGTAAAAGTCCGCCACACGGTACGGGGCGACCTTTAACAACCTGCTCAGCCAAATCTAGCATACGGCGAGCTTCCTCGCCACTGCCGCTGGCCTCGAAATATCGTATTAATTTACTAGTATCTGCCAAAATTATTTCCCCAACTCATTCGACCGAGCAAGACATGCTACTACGCCATCTTGGAGAGCACTGCGAAGTCCACCTTTTTCCATAGCACCAATACCCGCAATGGTAGTCCCACCAGGGCTTGTCACCTGATCTCTTAGTACCGCTGGATGATTGCCACTTTCAAGAGCCATCTTACCAGCGCCGTACATCGTTTGAGCCGCCGCCTTTATCGCCAATTGACGTGGTAAACCAATTCTAACACCCGCATCAGCCAATGCATCAAGGATGACAAACATATAGCCAGGGCCCCGCACCAGATAGTGCGCCTAAGCGATCTAAATCGGCTTCGCTCACCACTGCTACCTCGCCTACAGCCTCAAATAAGGCTTGTACAGCACGACCTAGATCAGTATTCACATCATCCCCGGCAAGTGCCGTCATGCCCGCACCGATAGAAGCCGGTGTATTTGGCATAGCTCTAAACCAGTTAGCTTGTGGAATCGCCGCATCAAGAGTATCTAAGGTTATACCTGCGGCAACAGAAATCATAACAGTCCCATAAGGTACTTCTTTTAAAGTCTCTAACACAGATGGTAACACTTGTGGTTTTACAGCCAATAGAATAGTGTTGTACTCGTTTACATTAGGCAATGTAGTAAAACCTACTACACCAAGCTCCTCTGTAAGAGCCTTACATTGTTCTTCGCGACGCACTAGAATGTGTGTATCACGTGCTTTCAAAACACCATGCTGTAATGCACCGCGCAATAGAGCGCCACCCATTGAGCCAACGCCTATACATAGGGTTTTACCTAACATAGTTATCACCACCATTTATAGAGAGATTATTTATTTTCCCAAGAGTATTCGTTTTGCTCAGTTGTGTTGCTTTCATTGTCATTATAATCAATGGAAATATTTACAGGTACGCACATGAAAATGTCTTTACCTACTTTTTCCAATTTGCCATCCAATGCATAAGTCGCACCAGATACGAAATCTACAATACGAGCTGCTTCATGAGGGTCTGTATTTTCAAAATTAATCAATACAGGACGCATGTCGCGCAATTGATGTGTAATATTTTCAGAGTCTTCAAATACTTTTGGTTCAATTACAACTACTTTCATAGCTGTTGGACGTTGTGTCATCGTAGATTGGCCTCCTACCTTGCGTGGATGAAATTCAGATGCACCGGACACGGGAGCCGCTGTTGCTACTGGGGTAGGTTCAGCTTCGTATTCCTCTTCATCTTCGTATTCGTAATCATCATATTCATAGTCATCATCAGTTCTGCCTAAGAATAAGTTTTTTGCTTTGTCTAAATAATCTCCCAATGCCATTTGGATTTCCTCCTAATACAATTAACGCTTCCGATTATCAGGTAACCCGAACCTTAATAATATACACGTTCCCCAAAAATTGCTGTGCCTACACGAACGATGTTAGCCCCTTCTTCCAAAGCAACCTCAAAGTCGTGAGTCATCCCCATAGATAAATATTGAATCTGCCCTTCTTCAAAGTAGCGTTTCATATCCTCAAACAAGGCGTTCGCTACGCGGAAGATTGGACGAGCTTCCTGTGGATCATCGAAAAATGGTGCCATACACATCAAGCCTCGTACGCGTACATGAGGCAATGTTTTTGCATAGTCTCGTACTTCTGGAAACTCTTCAACGGTCATCCCCGTTTTAGAAGCTTCGCGGGCCACATTGACTTGCAGTAATACATCTTGTATCTTGTCGTGCTTTGCAGCAACCTTTCCGATTTCATCTAATAATTTACGGCTATCCACAGAATGAATTAAATCAAACATAGGAACCGCTTGACGCACCTTATTAACCTGTAAATGACCAATCAAATGCCATGTTAATTGTGGCCCCTTATAGGTTAGCTGTTTTTCTTTGGCCTCTTGTACTCGATTTTCCCCTACATGAGTGACACCGAGCCGTGCGACCTCTTCCACAGCCGACACAGATGGTTCTTTGTAACCGCCACTAATAATGCTGTATCTACGCGACCAACACGCGCCATAGCATCGGCCATGCGCTGCTGTATAGCGTGTAGGGATTCTTCAATCACGTGAATGCCCCCTTCAATCTATATATCATAATCAACAAATATATTTGTATAGACTATTCTATTATATAGTATTTAGGCTCAAATGTACATGATTTAAGGCTATCCCCTCCACAAATCCAAGCATGTATATACTTAAAAATATCATACGTTATTATGATTCCTGTGAAAGTCAAATTTTATCGGTCTTGTAACATCGCAAATAAGGCCATACGACCGGTTCGACCTGCCCTCTCGACGATAGGAATAACAATCTACTTCCGTTACACTATCGGTACCACCAATCGTGATGTTCTCTGGAGGAACGCCATTTACAACGAGATCCTCACCAATAAAAGTTCCATAAATTGATATAAGCCTTGTCCAATTTATCAGCAGAATAATTGACAACATCAGATGAATCTCGGTCTGTCATATCTCTCCAGGCTAATTCAAAGCGTTTACCTAGTTCTACATCTACTTCAAAGGACTCAAGTCCAATACTAGGCCCAAGATATATATAGCAATCTTTGAACTCGGTCCCATAAGCCTCTTTCATGGCCTCAATGGTAAGGACTGGTAAACGGCCAATGGCACCACGCCAGCCTGCATGCGCCGTAGCAATCGCATGATGTTTAGCATCGTAAATGCCTACGCCAACGCAATCTGCAGTGAACAGAAATAATGGCACATGAGGTAGATTTGTAAATACCGCATCACAATCATCGATAGCCGTATCTTCTCCAAAAGCACCGGCCCCAATAAGGTCTTCTGTGATTTCTACAGCCTTTAAACCATGGACTTGATTGCCACAAGAAATACGGTTTGGTTCAACACCTAAATATTTCGCAATAATAGCTCGATTTTCTCGTACACTCTGAGCTTCATCGCCTACATGAAAAGCTAGATTTAATGATTCATAAGGGGCTTTAGATACGCCACCATGACGATAGGTATCGCCCATAACAATAGGAAATCGCTCACTCCAGCTTGGCGTCTCATAAGACCACGTTCCATGGGGACCTTTCACATCTATACACTTTACCGATTGATTCATCAATTCCTCCTATTTACAAACACCGCATCGTTTACACCCTTGTGTGCATGGCGGTGTATAGGCTTCATCGATGGATCGTTTCCATTCCATTTCGAGATAACCCTCGTCCATGCCCATATCTAAATGGCTCCACGGCAAGAATTCATCAAAACTGCGTTCACGATAATTCATATTATCCATATCCAGGCCAGCAGCCTTCATTTCGGACTTAAAAGATTTACTGCCCCGATCGGCTGCACATGCTGCAATGACAGCGCCTAAGCGACGATCCCCACGAGCGAGAACCCCTTGTATATACGCCTCTTTAGGCGACTCTACGAGAACCTCAATACGGCGATTCTTTTGCAATGCTTTCTTTATATATTGCAGCTTTTTCTCCACTGCTTTTTGGTTATCCATGGCCATCCATTGGAACGGTGTAAAAGGTTTCGGAATAAAGGGATTGATACTGAGCGTTAAACGACCTTTACAGCCTACTTTTTCCATATGAGCCTGCGTTCTCTCCGCAAGACCTACAATAGCCTCAATGTCTTCATTGGTTTCCGTTGGCAGCCCAATCATAATATATAAGCGCATATGCTGAATACCTGACTTTGCAGATAAGGTGGCTGCATTTTGTAAATGCTCTTCACTGATACCCTTATTAATGACGCGACGCAACCGTTCACTACCCGTTTCTGGGGCAATTGTAATCGTCTTTTGTCCACTATCCGCCAGTCCATCCACCACGGCTTGCGTTAATGAGTCAGCCCGCAAGGATGCACAAGAGTAGCGCATATCTTTAGAGCGAATATAATTAACGAGTTCGTCTACCTCAGGATAATCCGAGATAGCAGCGCCCATGAGGCCTACCTTTTTACCTAGCTTTTCTGCGCGCTCTACGCCTTCTTTCAAAATGTCCAAAGGACGTACACGCGGTACGCGGAAGCAATATCCAGCCATACAGAAGCGACAGTGCCGACCACAACCACGGGCTACTTCGATGATATACATAGCACCAAATTCAGTATAGTTCGTAGCTACTACCGTTTCACCACCGCTAGTGAGCATTTCAAAGTGACGTTTGATCGTTTTAGGCACGCCCTCAGCAATATCATAGCCTTTAAATTCACCATCTTCATTGTAAATCGGCACATACAGGGATGGTACGTAAACACCCGATACATCCGCTAATTGACGTAAAATAGCGTGACGATCCAAGCCTTCCATTTTTCCATCTCGAATGATATCTAGTACGCGACTGACGATACCTTCCCCTTCACCGATGATAAAAGCATCGATAAAAGTCGGCAAAAAGGCTCAGGGTTAAAAGGTCGCACAAGGGCCCCCTGCAATAACGATAGGGTCAAATTCGGTACGGTCTTTTCCCATGATAGGTACACGGCCATGGCGCAACATCAAAGGAATATGGAAATAATCCATTTCGAAGGTGACATCAAAAGCAACTACATCAAATTGATGCATAGGCCTTTGTGTTTCAACGCTCATAAGCGGAGTCTTAGTCTTATCGTAAGCTTCTAATTCCTTTTTTTCTCAGGCAAGAAGATTCGTTCACATACGCTATCATTTCGTAAATTGATTTCCTCATAAATGATATGAAGTCCAAGATTACTCATGCCCACAAAGTATGTATTCGGATAAACGATAGCTACTTTTTGCCCTGCATGAGGATTTACTGTTACCCGACTGTCTTCATCTTTATATAATTCTTGTAATCGATCAATTAAATCTTTACGATTCACTAATTTCCTTTCTATATAAGCCCACTACGAATAGTGGGCTTAATAACACTTTACATATCATTTGTACATCTATAAAAATTACATAATACTAATTTCGCCTATAATAAAAAAACCAATAGATATTACAATTTAGATTTCAATTTATCCTTAGTATGAGCGGTCTTACTTTTTAAGAGTGCTTACAATTTGTGGGCGATGTTTTTCTTTCATAAGGATATACAACAACTTTTTTTCATCTTTATATTCTGCAATATATATGTCCTTAACAGAGTATCCTTGAGCTTGGATTTCTTGTTCAAGCCAATCTCTATCTTTTTCAATTACATCGAGGGTAAACTGATTAATTTGACCATCATCGATAAGGTCAAATCGAATATTATCTTCACCGAATTGAACCACGTTGAGCTGACCGTTTTGCTCCAATACGGCACGCTTAACATCCGTAACATATTGAACACCGGCAGCACGAAGTTTTAATTTAAGTTCAGCCGCTTGTATACCATAACGCATACATTCTTCTGTTAGAATATGACCTTTTTCGATTACTATAACTGGATGACCATCAAGAATTGCTTTAAAAATACGAAGATTCCCTTTTAAAAACTTAAGAGTCATTACGAGGATAGTCCATAAAATAAGAACTAACATAAACTGTAAAATGCCAATTTGATCATTGTAAATAATGGCACCGATAATACCACCAAGTACGTAGTTTTGCAATTGGTCTAAAGCAGAGGTTGGGGCTAAATTGCCCTTACCCATTAAATTGATTTGTAGAATAATCGCCAAGAGACCGATGGCGAGTTTTGCAAAGACCATCCCATAGACGGCCATAGCTTCTGTCATATGTGGTCCTCCTTATGGTAATGTGTCCGCTTTATCATGAATTCGATCTATAGGACTTACCTTATAAACACGTGTAATAGTATAGGTTGAAAATTCTGGATTAAATTGAACCTCATAGTAAGCATCACTTACTTTTAAAATCATACCATTACGAATCTTTAAGGAGTTAACCGCCAATTGGTCGCTCGGTACGGAACGATCTGAACTAAAAGAATGTAAAAATTGAGCCATACGAGAGGAGTCCTCAGAATAGGTTTTCATCCGATTATACTCTTGGTATTCAAGCCCTAAGAAGAACACTACGATTAAAGACAATATAATCATCAGGTCACGATAGCGACTAGTAAAACCATTTCGCAATACTTGTACTCCCAAAATGAGTAATGCTAACAGAACAGCTACAATTATAATAAAGCCCCAAGTTTGACCTATTACAGCCTGACTTTCAACATAGGCTAATGTGTAAAAATCCATGCTACACTCCTTTCAAATATTACTTTTTTTATTATACCATATTTGATTCCAATATTTTTCGATGTAATCGTCAAGATGGCCCAAAAATAATGTAAGAAAAGATAAAAAAATAGCGACCCCTTTACGGGGTCGCTTTTAATAAAGCATATAATCTCACAAAAGATTACCTAAATAATACTCTTATTTTAACCAGCTCATCAAGTTGCGAAGTTCTGCGCCAACTGGTTCAATTGGATGATTAGCAGCTGCTTCGCGATGTTCTTTAAGGAATTTTTGACCATTTTTGGAATCTGCTAAGAATTCATCAGCAAATTTACCAGATTGAATATCCGCCAAGATTTGTTCCATAGCTTTTTTTTAGTATCTGCAGTGATTACGCGAGGACCTGCATGGTAATCGCCGTATTCAGCAGTGTTGGAGATGGAGTGGCGCATTTTTTGGAAGCCACCTTCGTAGATAAGATCTACGATTAATTTCATTTCATGCAAGCATTCGAAGTAAGCGTTAACAGGTTCATAACCAGCTTCAGTTAATACTTCAAAGCCAGTTTTAATCAACTCAGTAACACCACCGCACAATACAGCTTGTTCACCAAAGAGGTCAGTTTCAGTTTCGGATTTGAAGTTAGTTTCCAAAATACCAGAACGGCCACCACCGATACCAGAAGCCCATGCTAATGCCACTTCTTCAGTATCGCCAGATGGGTCTTTTTCTACAGCGTACAAACAAGGAACGCCGGAACCTTCTTGGTATGTACGACGAACTAAATGACCAGGACCTTTAGGAGCTACCATGAATACATTGATGTCTTCACGAGGTACGATTTTACCAAAGTGAATGTTAAAGCCATGAGCGAATGCCAAGTACGCACCTTGTTTCAAGTTTGGAGCGATATCTTGTGCATATACGTCTGCTTGCAATTCGTCTGGAATCAATACCATAACGATATCAGCGCCTTTAACGGCTTCTGCAGTTTCTTTTACTGTAAGACCTGCTTCTTCAGCAGCTTTCCAGCTAGAAGAACCACCGCGAAGCCCAATTGTTACGTCCATACCATTTTCTTTCAAGTTCAATGCATGAGCATGACCTTGGGAACCGTAACCTAACACTGTAATTTTTTTGCCTTCCAATTTGCTTAAATTACAATCTGCATCATAATAAACTGTAGTACCTAAAATTTTACCTGCCATATTAGACAACCTCCAAACATATTCAATAGAATATAGATTATATATACTGTACACAATCTAACAAATTTTTGCAAGATGTGGCGTACATTAATTTATTATCAGTAAGCCAAGTTTTAAGCCTCTGATAAAAAAATTTGATAACTACCGAACCATCACCCATGGACGATCATCTTTCCATACAACTTGTACGGAAAGTCCAAAGACATCAGATAAAATATCATCAGTTAGTACCTTGTGTTTAGGACCTGCATGAATCATCTTACCCTCTCGCAAGATAGCTACATGAGTAATAAACGGTAGTATCTCTTCAATTTGATGCGACATATAGATAATCGGCGTCTGCTGCTCCGCCGCCAAGGTAGATACGGTGCGTAAAAACTGCTCCCTCGCTGGTAAGTCCAAGCCAGAGCAAGGCTCATCCAAAATCAATAATTCCGGATTTGCCATAATAGACCGCGCTAACAATACACGACGCTGCTCACCAGCAGATAAGGTATAAAAACGATGCCCTTCCAAATAGCCTAGTCCAAATTCAGATAGTAGTTCTATCCCTCGCTGATGGACCTCAGGTGCTACCTCTTGGTATATACCAATGCTACTAAATGCACCAGAAATAACAATATCTTCAACGACTTGTTTATCCAAGGTTGACTGAAATTGTCCAAGAGCAGAACTGACAAATCCTAGTCTAGATTTGATTTTAGGCCACGCATATTTGCCAAACTCCTTACCAAACACACGCAAAGTGCCCGTTGTAGGAATTTGATAAGCCGGTAGCATACTAAGTAGCGTTGATTTGCCAGCTCCATTGAGCCCTAATAAGGCCCAATGTTCACCTTCCTCTATATGCCAATTTACATTATCTAAAATAGGTCTGCCATCACGGCGAAAGCAGACATTTTCATAATGGAGTAATTCACGCCCCACGTTATCAGCTCCTACATTTTTTCTCCACGGCTCATAGCGGTAATACCTGTTTTAGCAATTTCAAGAATACCATAGGTTTCCATAATTTGAATGAAGCCACGTAATTTTTCTACACTGCCAATGACTTCAATGATCATAGATGTAGGAGAAATATCTAACACATTACCACGATATACATCGGCAATCTGTACAATTTGTGATCTTGTGGAAGCAGATGCTTTTACCTTGATAAGCATTAGCTCACGGCATACCACATCATGATCGTCAAACACTTTAACCTTAACAACATCGATGAGCTTGTAGATTTGTTTTTGTACTTGATCGAGAATTCGGTCATCGGCCTCTACAGTAATAGTAATGCGTGCATAACCTGGCTGATTTGTAATGCCAGATGTCATTTTTGTAACGTTAAAGCCACGACGGTTAAAGAGTGCCAAAATACGTGTACCAATACCTGGTGCATTTTTTGCAATGATTAAGACTTGATGTTCTTTCGCCATTATAGCACCCCTTTCTTACCCATCATACCGCTTATCGTGCCGCCTGCTGGGATCATTGGTAATACATTATCCTCTCGTTCAACGCGACAATCCAAGACAATGCTTTCATCAGATGTAATGTATGATTTAAATTCTTTGTTGAAAGTTTCAACATTATCTAGACGCGCTGCTTTCAAGTCAAATGCATCTGCAAGTTTCACAAAGTTCGGACTCACTTCTAAGTCCACATAGGAATAGCGTCTATTATTGAATATTTCTTGCCATTGACGAACCATACCAAGATAGCCGTTGTTAATAATAACAATCTTGATTGGCAAATTATATTGACGAACCATCATGAGCTCTTCACAAGTCATTTGGAACCCGCCATCACCGACAACGAGGATAACTTGCTTCTTAGGTGCCCCTACTTGAGCCCCAATAGCCGCCGGTAAGCCATACCCCATGGTACCCGCACCGCCAGAGGTAACGATAGTATGAGGTTTTTTATGAGTTAAGAATTGAGCCGCCCACATTTGATGTTGACCGACATCACTTACGATTATGGCATCTTCCTTGGCAATCTTATTAAGCTCAGACAACACATATTGTGCATGCAATACACCATTTTTCGATTCAGGAATCACCATAGGGTATTCCGCTTGCCATTCTCGAATTTGCTCAAGCCACGCTTCATGCGTTGTAGGTTCTACAAGAGCATTAAGCTCCGTTAATACCTGTTTCAAATCCCCTACGATAGGCACGTTGATTGTAACATTCTTATCAATTTCAGCTGGGTCGATATCGATATGAATAATTTTAGCTTTTTTACAGAAGAAATCTGGATGGCCTGTGATGCGGTCATGGAAACGAATGCCCTGCAGCAATCACGAGATCAGCCTCATCTGTACTATTATTAGCTGCAACAGAACCGTGCATACCAACCATACCAAGAGCCAACTCGTGATCTCCTGGGAAGCCACCAAGCCCAACTAATGTATTCGTCACCGGGATTTGAGCCTTTTCAGCTAATTCCTTTAAGCTCATCCATAGCACTAGATTTCAATACGCCTGCTCCAGCAATGATAAGTGGGCGCTTTGCATTTTTGATGAGAGTAGCTGCTTTTTTGATTTGACCTTGATGCCCTTTATAGGTTGGATCATATCCTTCAAGATGAATAGGTACTTCGTACAATTTGTTGTATTCCGCCATGGATATTTTTTCGGTTTGAATATCCTTAGGAATATCAATGAGTACAGGGCCTGGGCGACCTGTACCAGCAATAAAGTACGCCTCTTTAATGATGCGAGGCAAATCATGAATATCTTGAACAAGATAGTTATGCTTGGTTATAGGCATCGTAATACCTTGGATATCCGCCTCTTGAAAGGAGTCCTTACCGATAAAAGGGCGACCAACCTGACCTGTAATGGCCACCATAGGTACGGAATCCATGTACGCAGTCATAATACCTGTTACAAGATTCGTTGCGCCAGGGCCAGAGGTAGCAAGACATACACCTACGCGACCAGATACGCGAGCATAGCCATCTGCCGCATGTGCAGCACCTTGTTCATGACGGACGAAGTAATGTTTAATTTCAGGGAAGCTATATATTTCATCATAAATTGAATTACCGCGCCACCTGGATAGCCGAACATATCGGTTACACCAAGGCGATGCAATGTTTCAAGGACAATGCGTGCCCCATTGATTGTTTCTGCGCTCATAGGAACCCTTTCACCCAGCTATTCAGACAATATTTCGCTGGAATTTAAACGTTTAATAATGTAGCCATTATGTTTGAAAGTATCAATAATGTGTTGGATGTGCTCTTCACCATTTGTTTCTACCGTTACTTGCAATTCCACTTCATGGAAACGGTCAAGGTTTTTGAACTGATTATGGTCAAGTTTAATAACATTTGCATCTGCATCGGCTAACATTTGAGATACAGCCACTAACTGGCCTGGTTTATCAGGAAGATTAACGGAGAAGGTAAAGATACGACCGCGCAATACGAGACCTTTATTAATCATTGACGAAATAGTTAGTACGTCGATATTACCACCACTGACGATAGCTACCACCTTTTTACCGCGGCACTCTAATTTTTTGAGACCAGCAAGTGGCAAAATACCAGAGTTTTTCTGCTACTAACTTATGTTTTTTCAACAAGCAATAAAAAATGCTTCCATCAATTCATAATCAGAAACAGTAATAATTTCATCTACATATTGTTTGATATATTCTAATGTAGTTTCGCCAATTTGACGTACTGCCGTACCATCTGCAATCGTCGCCACTTCATCGAGAGGTACAGGATGATCAGCCTTTAAAGCAGCTAGGGCACTCGCTGCACCTTCTGGTTCTACACCGATAATCTTAACGCGCGGATTTTTTAATTTCGCCGCAGCCGCAATACCAGATACGATACCACCGCCCCCAACAGGAACGAGCAAAATATCTGCATCAGGCAATTCATCAAGCACCTCAAGGGCAATCGTACCTTGCCCTTCTATTACATCTTCATCATTAAAGGGATGAACGAACACATAACCGTGTTCTTTTTGCAACTCCATCGCCTTTTGATAGGCTTCGTCATAAATCTCGCCAAATAGTACAACATCTGCACCGTATTGTTTTGTGGCATTCACTTTGATAAGAGGCGTGTGTTTCGGCATGACAATAGTCGCTTTAATGCCAAGGCGTTTCGCAGCAAGTGCCACGCCTTGTGCATGATTACCGGCAGACGCAGCGATAACACCGCGCGCCTTTTCCTCTTCTGTTAGTTTTGCAATTTTATTATAAGCTCCACGAACCTTAAATGAGCCTGTTATTTGCAAGTTTTCTGGCTTGATATATACATCATTGCCACACTCGTCAGAAAACACATCACTATGAAGCAATTTCGTTTTCACAGTGATTGTGCTCAAGCGCTCACGAGCCTCCATAAAATCATATAACTTATACATATACACGGTCTCCTCTAATTAGTATTAAATGAAAGTCGAGTATTAGTCTTCAAATACTTCGATAGCACCTTGTGCAGCAGAGGATACGTGAAGAGCGTATTTTTTAAGATATCCAGTTACATTGGATTTGAACGGTTTCAATGCAGCTTTACGACGAGTGATTTCATCATCAGATACAGCTAGTTCCAATTTACCGTTTGGAATATCGATGTTGATAATATCACCATTTTCAACGATAGCAATGGTACCGCCTGCAGCTGCTTCTGGAGATACATGTCCGATGGATGCACCACGAGTAGCACCGGAGAAGCGTCCATCTGTCAACAATGCTACATCTTTATCTAGACCCATACCGGCAATCATAGATGTTGGAGTCAACATTTCACGCATACCAGGACCGCCTTTAGGGCCTTCGTAACGGATAACTACAACATCACCTTTCACGATTTTACCGCCTGTAATAGCTTCAACCGCTTCTTCTTCACTGTTGAATACCTTTGCTGGACCAGAGTGAACAAGCATATCTGCATCTACGGCACCGGCTTTTACAACGGAACCATCTACAGCAAGGTTACCTTTGAGAACCGCGATACCACCAGTTTCATGTACTGGATTATCCCATGGATGGATAACATCTTCATCCACAACATGAGCGGCCGCTGCAATTTCACCTTGTGTTTTAAGAGCAACAGTTTTGCAAGCTGTATGAAGGCGACCATTTTCTGCTAAACGTTTCAACACGGCAGATACACCACCTGCAGCGTACAAGTCTTCAATGAAGTATACGCCAGATGGAGATAATTTAGATAATTGAGGTGTATTTTGAGCGATGCGATCAAAATCGTCTAAGGATAATGGTACACCTGCTTCGTGAGCAATAGCCGGTAAATGAAGCGCCGTGTTAGAGGAGCCACCCAAAGCCATATCAAGAGCTACCGCATTTTCAAAGGCTTCACGAGTCATAATATCTTTAGGGCGAAGGTTTGCTTTTAATACCTCTACCGCTTGCATACCCGCTAATTTTGCTAAACGCAAACGTTCAGAATATACCGCTGGGATTGTACCATTGCCAGGAAGGCCCATACCGAGAGCTTCTGTTAAACAGTTCATTGTATTTGCCGTATACATACCAGAGCAAGAGCCACATGTAGGACATGCCGTATTTTCGATATCGGCTAACTCAGCATCACCCATTTCACCAGTTTGATGTTTGCCTACGGCCTCGAATACATCGGACAAACCAATCTTTTTACCTTTATGTACACCAGCGAGCATAGCCCCACCAGACACGAATACAGATGGGATATTAAGGCGCGCAGCTGCAATCAACATGCCTGGCACCACCTTATCACAGTTTGGAATGAATACCATCGCATCGAATGGTGTAGCCATAGCAGTAGCTTCGATGGAATCTGCAATGATATTACGTGTAACTAAGGAGTATTTCATGCCGATATGGTTCATTGCCAAACCATCACAAATACCGATAGTATTGAACTCGATTGGCACACCACCTGCGTTGCGGATACCGTCTTTTACGGCTTGTACAATATTTTTCAGGCCTACGTGACCAGGGATGATTTCATTGAAAGAATTGGCAATACCGATGACTGGGTCTACCCATTTCTTCATCTACAAAACCTAGAGCTTTTAGTAAAGATCTGTGTGGTGCACGTGCTACGCCTGTTTTCAAATTGTCACTTCTACAACTCATGTTAATCTCCTCACTTTTGAAAGCATCCACTTGGACAGCTTTCACGACGCATAAAAAAAGACGATTCCAATGAATCGTCTTAAAAGTTTACAAATGATATTCCTTTTGTTTACAGAATTCCTATATACATAAATAATCCTATGTACCCCTGGAAAATATACACATAAGAAACAAACCATATAGTCAAATCTTATTGATTGTATATTAAACCATTCGTGGAACTTCTAAGACAAAAAAACGTGTTAAGTTGTTGTTCATAATTCGAATGTCATTAATAATCACGACTAGCGCAATAATCAATAAGCTAATGACTAAACCTAACATGTTTCCTCCTAAAATATTCTGTAATATTAATCACGGAATAATAATAACACGTTATATTATCCCGCGCAAGATAATTCACAATAAATTCTATAGATTCATCATAGTTTTTTTATGAAGTTCACCATACCCAAAAACTATAGCAAACCTAGTAAGGTATAAAAAATATAGATATAACAAGAAAAATCCCTCACCGTAGTGAGGGATTAAATATATTATAGAATACCAAAGAGCCACATACCAAAGGTGCCGCCCCAGAAATGAATGAGGAAGCTCACCACAGAGATAGCAAGGCCTACGCGCCACCACGTACCTTGTGGCACATAGCCAGCACCGAAGAAGATTGGTGTTACACCCGAACTATAGTGAGTCAATGTACAACCAGGACTGTTCATCAAACCAAAGAGCAATATCGTAAACGGAATAGGAGCCCCCATCGCCACTAAAATGGCTGCAAAGGCGGAGAACAAAGCCGTAATACGCGCCGTACCACTGGCAAAGAAATACTGAGAGTACACAAAGGTAGCAGAAATGATAAAGGACGCCCAGAACCAATCGAAGCCAGCTAAATGTTGACTTACAAAGTCTGCAAACACAGCTACTACACCGAGTTTGCCAAGCAGCCCAGCCATGCCTACAAGCGTACCCATCCAGATGAGGATATCCCAACCGGTTCGTTCACCCAAAATATCCTCCCACGTAAGAGAACCTGTTACAACACACGCCAGAACCCCCATCATCGCAACAACTGTAGGATGAAGCTTAGTCCAAATTGCTGTAGCCCAAAGTAAGATACAAAGAACAAAAATAATGGCAACAGAAATTTCGGCCTTCGTAATAGGTCCAAGAGCATCTAGTTCTTTTTGAGCCATTGCTGCAGCCTCTGGTGTTTCCTTGATTTCTGGTGGATAGATTTTATAGATAAACCAAGGCATCAAAATCATACAAATCACACCAGGAATGACACCGGCTTGGAACCATTCCCACCAAGATATATCATAGCCAAACAGTTTAGCACCTAAGGACGTAATAAGCAAGTTACCACTACATGCAGTCAAGAAGATTGTTACTGTAATGGTGTTAATAGTATGTGCCGTCGTCATCAAGTACGCCCCAATGCGGCGAGCCGTATTACCATATGGTTCAGAGTCAAATGCTAAGGAAATATTTGTACAATGGGGAATACAATACCACCTCCACGCGCCGTATTAGATGGTGTAGCTGGAGAAATAATCAAGTCCGTACAAGCCAACGCATAAGCAAGCTTTAATGAGCTTGTGCCAAAAGAGCGAATCAAGGTGTACGCAATACGCTTACCAAGGCCAGAATTAATAATACCTCGTGAAAAGAATACGGCCGCTACGATAAGCCACACATTCGCCTCTGCATAGCCACCTAGAGCCTGTACCATAGTGATGGAATTAGTGGCTACGGCTACAACAATACCAAAGAGGGCCATAATACCCGTTGGCCAGGGACGTAAGATAAAGCCCACAATAGTAGCCGTAAAGATAGCTAATAAATGCCAACCTTCAGGCTTGATTGCCTCTGTATGAGGTAAAAACCAAATAACGAGGCCCACTAAAACGGTAAGGGCCGCTCGTGTAAAAGTATTCATAGAACCTCCACCAGACTCAACAACTTTCCAAGAATTCTTTGATTTTAGGATTTGCTCGTAACATTTCCATCTCTTCAGGGGATAATAATTTCACCTTATCTCGATCTTGATTTACCAAGCAAAGAAAACCAATATAATCGCCCTTATTAGCACGGAATTGATGAATTGTTTTGCCTGGAATTTCGATAAAGTCACCAGTTTCTACATCGTGGATTTCATCGCCCAATAAGACTTGCCCCTTACCGCGAAATATCATAACCATATGCGTATGATCGTGATACTCCAAGGTAGAATATCCCCCTGGCAAACATTCAAAATAGCGGAATTGACACGGAATATCATAAGCACCATCGTATAATACTTGACGTGTTACATCTTTAAAAGGACTACCATCTTGTTTATATACCAAGGTTTCGATACCATCCCACTTAAAATTTTTAGCATCAAACTTACGTATCATCGTATTACCTCTTTAAACAAAAAAGGGCTGCATCGAAACAAGGTTTCAATACAGCTCCATCGGTTCGATTATTTGAAGAGACGTTTCAAAGTGCCTAGTAATCCATGACTATGTTTTTGTACACCGTCTGCAACGCCTGTCACTTCAAAGCCAGTTCGTTCAATGGCTTTTGTAATAACTTCTACAGATGCTTTTGTTGGATCAAAAGAAACGGTAGCTGTCTTTTCTGGCAAATCTACTTCTGCACTTAATACGCCAGGCAAACCTAGAGATGCACCTTCAACTGTTTCTTTACAGTTGTTGCACATCATCCCCGGTACAGTAAATACCTTTGTTACAACGCCATTATCTTCGCCACAACCACAATCTTTGCACATAGTGTTACCTCCTATTAATCGTTAGCTTCTTTATGTTTATCGTCGTTCTTAGCCCCTGCTGTCACATCGATAGTAGTCGCTTTCTTAACGGCTTCTTTCGTTTCATCAACAGCCTTTTTAGGCCCCGAAATAGCATCTTTAAACTCATTGATGCCTTTACCAATAGCTTTACCGACTTCAGGCAATTTACCAGGTCCGAAGATAACTAGAGCAATCACTAATATAACTATTAATTCAGGTGTTCCTATAGACCCCATATGTATCTCCTTTATTTTTACTACTACTTATACTCTTTAGTGTACATCATCATAGGCTGCCTTGTCCACATACCAGGTCATAGCTTCTTGTGAAAGCACCGCTCCAGGCAATACACGACCAATGCGTTTTTCCCAAGGTAAATCCTCGTAATCTTCGCGTTGATACAATACCTTTGTCAAAGCAGTTCGCTTACTTTCACCAGTTACGGTAAACCAAACCGCATCAGATTTTGCTAAGAACGAAAAGGTCATAGAAATACGTTCCCATACCTTTCCATCCTCAACGGCTACCACGTCTTGATCTGTGACACGCAATGCATGAGAACCTGCAAATAGGCCGGCTGTATGACCATCTTCACCAAGATCGAGCAATGCCAAATCTAGACCACTTTTTTTACAAGCCTTGAGAACATTCTTAACCTCTTTCTCGTATTCCGCTGCCGCTTCTATTACAGTTTTAGAATCTGTATTGATTGGCAAGAAATGAGCCGCCCCTTTCGCCTTACACAACAAGTAAGGTTTCACGCGATTGAAGTAATTATCCTCATGAGATTGCGGCAAGAATCGCTCATCAGTCCACACAAAGAATATGCGTTCCCAATTGAGGCGTTCAATATATTCTGGGGAATTAAGCAATTCTAATAAACCATTAATAACAGTCCCGCCCGTAATACCAACAACACACGTTTCAGTGCGATTGATTTCCTCGTTGGTGAAAACAATAAAATCCTCTGCCAATGCTTGAACTACATCGCTAGGGCTGTCATAACATTTAATTGTATCTTGAGCCATGTAATAATGACCTCCTAAAACTATTTCAATAGTTCTATTATATACACTTTTTCGGTGTAATGAAAGCAAAACCGATGCAACTCAATAGTTGGAGCCACATCGGTTCTAATTATATTTGTATTTTCTTATGAATTACAGGAAATTCCATTCCGTATATTCATAAATCAATATTATTGTTGACCAAATTTAGGACGGCGACGCTCTGTGAAAGCACGTACGCCTTCTTTGAAGTCCTCTGAAAGACCTAATTTACATTGGTTTTCTACTTCAAACTTCTTGTACTCTTCCCAACCCGCTAAGAAGCTATTCCACATCATTTCCTTCATAACGCGGTAAGATTGTGCAGGCCCTTTTGCCAATTTTCTCAACAAGGCGTCTTGTAGCAGTCTCTAAATCTTCTAATTCACAAACCTTATACACAAAGCCAAGTTCCTTACCCTTTTCAGCAGATACGGCTTCCCCGGTCATGACAATATGCATAGCACGGTTCATACCAATAGAGCGAGTTAATAAGAATAAACCGCCCGCATCAGGAGCAAGACCTACATTTACGAAGGCTTGAATAAAGCGTACGTTATTAGCAGCTACAACAAAGTCCGCCGCTAAAGCCATATTGAAGGCAGCACCTGCCGCAGCCCCTTGAAGGCTCATGATAACAGGTTTTGGTAACTTCTTCATAGCCATAGAAATCTCAGCTACTAGCTCAACGATTTCAAATAAAGACTCAGTATCCCCTTCGTTTACAGCGCGCTCCATTTCTGTTAAATCACCACCCGCAGAGAACACCTTTCCCTCTGCATTGATGAGCAATGCACGAACACTTTCATCATTATGAGCTTTATCTAAAGACCTCAAGGATCTCCTTGCACATCTCGATATTAAAACCATTGGCCACAGTTGGACGATTAAACGTCAACGTACCAATACCGTTGTCCACTACGTACTGAATTGTATTATAAATCATATGAGTTCTCCTATATGAAAATCCATTTTCGAAAAAAATTCGATTATATATCTCTATTATAGGAAAATTAAATATGGGATGTAAATGTAAAATTACTGCTTTTTCACTAAACCCAATATTAAATAGATTTTCAAATTGAGTAATAGATTCTGGCAAAATAGTCTTTTATACTCCCTATAAAATTCTTCTAGTTTCCTCAGCGGGTAATACGAAATAACATTCTTCATTTTCTTTCTAAACTTATCACTATAAGGTGCATATAAGTAGATATAATAACCTTTTGTCTTCAGAACTCCTTTAAAAGTCAAGAGCATCTAAACTCACTAGCTTTCGGACCCTTTAACTTGTACAACAGCCTTTTTTTAACATTATTTACATCACGGGAAATCAATTGACATTCAATTTTTACAGTCGTTGATTTATTAGCAATAGAGTTCGAAAGAAGATAATACCCTTTTAACAATTTGAAGATAAGAAATTACTAACTCCTCCAATTCAAAAATCTGGTAAGTTTGCTATTACGATTATTCAGTTATATTTAAATTAATATCATAGTAATTCTTACCAGATAATTTGATTAAACACAAACTTAGAATATTCAATAATATTGATGCTTTTTATCTTTTCAGTGATACCACCATTAGGTCTATTAAAAGATGCTTTTATCTGACCCAGGTACTTCAAGCCCGAATTTCATAAGCTTCAACAGGTAAAATCGCACCTATATCTAACTCTTTATTTAAATAAAGCCTTTAGCAGGTGTTTTTGACTCGACAAATCCAATACACCCATTTAGATCTCAGTCCAAAACAGATCATTTTACACGTGCCGTAACTTAAAAGATATTTAAAGCTGGATTTAATCGTCGTTTTTGTCCATGTACATACTCTACTACGGTATCATAAAAAACGCAGAGTAGTCATCAGATTCAAAATCAACACAACTCCAACCTATAGCTAAACATTGATTTTTATATCATTTTTACCATTTAAAGCAGAAATCAATTAATTTCTCCCGTATGACTTTGTATCTGTTTTTTTAAATTAAATCCTTGTAACATAATCCTTTTTCATATATGATATTTATTTTCCATAATATCCCCCTTAACAAACAAAAATATTTTTAACTATACCATAAATAAAACACAAAAACACCTGCAGACATTGTCTGCAGGTGTAATATCCTGTATTCCAAATATTAACGTTTGGAGAATTGGCTTGCTTTGCGGGCTTTTTTAAGACCGTATTTTTTACGTTCTTTCATACGTGGGTCACGAGTCAAGAAGCCAGCTTTTTTCAAAGATTGACGAAGTTCGCCATCTACGTCCAATAACGCACGGGAAATACCGTGACGAATTGCACCAGCTTGACCGGAAGGACCACCACCAGCTACAGTTGCGATAACATCGTATTGTTCAACTGTGTTAGTCAAGTTCAAAGGTTGTTTTACGATCAATTCCAAAGTTTGGCGACCGAAATAATCATTAAGTTCACGTTTGTTAACAGTGATTTTACCTGTTCCCGGTACCAGACGAACTCTAGCAACGGAAGATTTTCTACGACCAGTGCCGTAATATTGTGCTACTGCCATTATATGTTCCTCCCTCTAGATTATCGTACGGAAATTTCTAACACTTCTGGTTTTTGAGCTGCATGTGGATGCTCAGGACCAGCGTATACGTTTAATTTACGGTATTGTTGTGCACCCAATTTGTTTTTTGGAAGCATGCCACGAACTGCCATTTCAACAACACGTTCAGGTTGTTTTTCAAGCATCATGGACAATTTAGTGAAACGGGAACCACCTGGGTAACCAGAGTGACGGAAGTATTCCTTTTGTTCCAATTTTTTACCAGTTACGCGAATTTTTTCTGCGTTTACAACGATCACATGGTCACCAGTGTCTACGTGTGGTGTGAAAGTTGGTTTATTTTTGCCCCGAAGAACTTTTGCAACTTCGGCAGCAAGGCGTCCTAAAGTTTTACCTTCAGCGTCAACAACATACCATTTCCGTTCGATTGTGTTCGGATTGGCCATAAATGTAGTTTTCATGCTGCATATCCTCCTAATAACGTCATAATTCTACCAAAATCAGCTTGTCCTTTGCTTCCGGGGCTAATGGAAACACGACTAAAGCTTACTCAAAATAGTATACAGATTTTGGCGTTCTATGTCAATTGTTTTTTACACTGTTATAGCCCATTAACAGTGACATGTCATAAAGAAAAAACCACCCAATTCTGAGTGGTTTTCCCATAAGCGCCAAATTATTTGGAGTACAATTCGACGATAAGTGTTTCGTTAACTTCGATAGGAAGTTCTTCACGTTGAGGAAGACGAGTGAATGTAGCTTTGAAGCCTTCCAAGTCTTTTTCAATGTAAGGAAGTTCGAAAGAACGAAGTTCTTGGAAGTTAGTTTTGAACATTTCGTTGTCACGAGATGCTTCGCGCAATTCGATTACATCGCCTGGTTTGCAGGAGAAGGAAGGAATGTCTACGCGACGACCGTTTACCAAGATGTGGCCATGGTTTACCATTTGACGAGCTTGACGAATGGAGTTACCGAAGCCGATGCGATATACAAGGTTATCAAGACGTTGTTCCAAAAGGATCAACATGTTTTGACCTGTAACACCTTGCATTTTTTTCGCTTTATCATAATAGCGTACGAACTGGCGTTCTAGCAAGTTGTAGTAAGCTTTAACTTTTTGTTTTTTTCTAATAATTGTGTGCCATACTCAGACATTTTTTTTTCTGACGTTGGTCTTTTTTGACGCGATTCAAGGCTTTTGCGTGACCGAATACGTTCACACCAAAGCGACGACAAAGTTTGAATCGAGCCTCTCTTCTCGTTGCCATGTGATTATCACCTCATAAGATTAAAATAAACCTGTACCTATACATAATGGTACCCAAGTATAATATCATTTTCATCTAGTTATGTCAATTATCGATACTTGTGAAAGTCATTGAAATAAGTGGATAATCACAATTTTTAATTACACTTTTTTACGATAATACGACGCACTATATCGGTTGTGCATGTTTCATCATATTTTATAGATTTAGATGAAAAAAATCAATTATAGTATGCTACAATATGAATAAGTAAGGTAATAGGTATCATTGGAGTCTTATGTCTAAGTTGGGGGAATAACATGAAAGAGTTACCTACAATGCAAGAGCTACAAAGTTTTATTACCTATAATAAAACAGGAAGCTTTACATTAGCTGCACAATCTATGAATATTACACAATCAGCTTTCAGCGCTCAAATGAAAAAATTAGAGCGTTTAGTTGGTGTGAAATTAATCTCCCGTTCTACAAGAGGTAGCCGTTTAACACCAGAAGGTGAGTTATTCCTACCAGAAGCAGAACAAGTTCTCGACACATTGGAACGAGCTATCCAATCCATTCGTTTGGCTAGCAAGGTTGAACGCCCAATTCTAAATATTGGCGTATTACGTAGTCTTGGGGATATCCGTCTAAACGGTTACGTTTCCCACTTCTTCCAAAACCATCCTGAATTCTCTGTTAGTATTTACGATATGGAAGAAGAAGAATTGATGCTCGACTTACGAGAAAACCGCATCGATATTGCATTACTCTATTTACCTAATAATAAGGATATGTCCGCATACGAATCCACCGCGCTTAGAGAAGACGAATTTGTATACTATGCACCAAACTTAGTGAACGGTATGGAAACAGCCAGTTTAAAAGCTATCCAGCAACAACCACTGCTCATGTATCCACCTAAATACTTTATGTATCGCACATTAAAAAACTATGTTGGGAACGGTCAACAAAACCTACACATCCGCGGTAGCCGTCTATCCAATCCATATACAATGATCGACTACTGTCAAAAGAATAAATCTGGTTGCATCGTAGCACGCCAAATTTTAACGTCTTTAAACATCAATGATGGCTTTGTACCTTTAGAAAAACCATTCAAACTGCAAGTGTGCTTCGCATTTAAGAAGAATAATTCTAAAACAGAAACCATGCATACCTTCATGGATTATGTGCACAGCGAATCACCACCACGTTTATAATAACTAATAGAACCCCGTATACCTTTTGGTGTACGGGGTTTTACTATAAACAACAAATGACCTATCTATACAAAACAATTGCCCTCTATTGTCCTAAGTTGTACAATAGAGAATAGATTTCAATTAATACAGTAAGAATACAGTGAGGTTACAATGCTCTTATCTATTCTATTCTTTATACTAGCAGGACTTGCGGAAATCGGTGGCGGTTATCTCGTATGGCTCTATATGCGTGACGACAAAGGACCTATTTACCTAATCGCAGGTGCTTTTATTTTATTTTTATACGGCATCATCCCCACCTTCCAGCCAGAAGCAAGCTTTGGCAAAGGTATACGCAGCATACGGCGGCGTATTTCATCGCCCTCTCCATCCTCTGGGGTTGGCTTGTGGACGGATTACGACCAGATACATACGATATCATCGGTGGTCTTGTCTGTCTTGTAGGCGTTTATATCATCATGTATGCACCACGTTAAATATGTAGTTTCCAGATGTGACTATAATATAAATTTATATTTTTTAGATATAACAATAACTAACTATATATTTTGAAAGTACAACCATAGCAACTATATATTTTTTACATAAAACTATATAAGCATTACAACAAAAGGAGTACAACTATAACAGTTGTACTCCTATATTTATCTACATGACTATATGTATTTTTTATACCCATATGTACTTTTTACATACTAAAAAACGGTCATCCGAAGATAACCGTTTGCTTTGGTGGACGATGACAGGATCGAACTGCCGACATCCTGCTTGTAAGGCAGGCGCTCTCCCAGCTGAGCTAATCGTCCATGTGGTGACCCGTCCGGGAATCGAACCCGGGATACCGCCGTGAAAGGGCGGTGTCTTAACCGCTTGACCAACGGGCCAATAAAAATGGCTCCTCGAGTAGGACTCGAACCTACGACCGATCGGTTAACAGCCGATTGCTCTACCGACTGAGCTATCGAGGAATGTGTATGGAGCGGGAAACGAGATTCGAACTCGCGACCCCCGCCTTGGCAAGGCGGTGCTCTACCGCTGAGCTATTCCCGCAAATGGTGGACGATGACAGGGATCGAACTGCCGACATCCTGCTTGTAAGGCAGGCGCTCTCCCAGCTGAGCTAATCGTCCATATGTGGTGACCCGTCCGGGAATCGAACCCGGGATACCGCCGTGAAAGGGCGGTGTCTTAACCGCTTGACCAACGGGCCAGAAATGGTGACTCACCCGCGACTCGAACGCGGGACACCCTGATTAAAAGTCAGGTGCTCTGCCAACTGAGCTAGTGAGTCAAGTGGCTCCTCGAGTAGGACTCGAACCTACGACCGATCGGTTAACAGCCGATTGCTCTACCGACTGAGCTATCGAGGAATGTATGGAGCGGGAAACGAGATTCGAACTCGCGACCCCCGCCTTGGCAAGGCGGTGCTCTACCGCTGAGCTATTCCCGCATACAGAACCGATAATTACTATAACATAATTATCAATCTGTCGTCAAGGATGAATTAAGTCCATCCTGACTGCCATATAATAATATCAATTTACACATATAGTGTCAATGGTTTTTCCGTAAAGTTCCTTGAAAATATAGCATACAAGAACATCTTTTACCCAGAAAGGGGGATATACAATCCCCCTTTAAAATAGATTATTCTTTATCCTTTTGTCTACCTTTACCAGCCCCATCTTCAGCCACGCTAACTTCGGCTTCGATGAATGTTTTCATGTCATTTAGCATATGCATAGATGCATCGATAATGGATAGTCCCATAGTCGAACCTAAGGCTTCATCGATCAGCAGATTATAGTGCAAATAAGGCTTCACCCCTAAGAAGCGACATTGTTCCTTATGTATAGGTTCATCATGTATAGGCTCATCATAGACAGCTGATGGGAACACATAGTCCTTAACTAGGGGATCAATGGTAACCGCCGCCAAAATAGCTGCACCAGTTACTACATTATCAAAGACTACAGCCATGCGATGGCTAGCAGCCCCCAAGATGAAGGCCGTTAAAAACGCAATATCTAAACCACCTGCTACATGAAGCAAGTTCAATACCGCATCACGGCGCTCGCTTTCACTCAAAGCAGACCAATCATCCACAGCAATATTAAATCGATCTACAAAAGAATGAATATGAGCAATACGTTGCTCTACTGTAGGTCCATATTCATTATGAACGAGAATATCCTCATACGCACAACCTGTGATCGTCGCCGTCGTTACAAGAGAATCTAGAAAGGCCCTCTCCCCTACGTTACCAATCGCCACCACTTGTAATCCATCAGCATGTAATCTATCTGCATAGGTAAAGCCGAGCTCAAGAGCACGCTCTAATTCCTCACGAGAAATAGCAGGTTCTACGCCAAAGAAATGGGAGCCTTTTCGAATCACCTGTTGTTCAATATTTGCTAAATCTGCAGTATCTTGTTCAAGACCTAGATTCACCACATGTACAACGGCATTTAATTTAGCTGCAGCCCCTTGTGTAGCTGTTGTTCCCTCATTAAAACGTTCTATGGCATCATAGCTTTCACTACCATGCTCAGTGTTTTGCGGCCCATCTACCAAGTGATCCGCCGCCACAACGAGCACACCATAGCGTAAATGATTTGGTTTAGGGTTTCTAAGAATCCCTGCAAAACGCTCTGCTATAGATTTCTAACGTAGCAAGGCTATAGATAGGCTTTTGTCAAATTATCGATACGTAAGCGGCATGCTTCCATGGATGGTACATGCAATGGTTCTATTTTGAAAGTTCTCATGCCTTACCTCCTGTAAGCGCCAAATACATATGAACCGCAAGATCTAGCATACCCATTTGTATGGAGCCACCAGAGGCCTCACCTAAACAAAGGCCTAAATCGACATAGGCTTCAAGGCCTAAATTTTCTAAGGAAGATTTTGCCGCTTTTTCAGCAGATAAATGTGAAGCCATCACATAATCCATTACTTGTGGCACCAACGTTTTAGCTACCAATGCACAGGCCGATGTATTAAATCCATCGATGATGACTAACCCATGATTTGCTGCGGCGCCTAAGATAACGCCAACGATACAAGCAAATTCAAAGCCGCCTACAGAGGATAAAATCCCAATGGCATCGTCTTTAGGAATATCCTTATATTTTCTCCAGTACGTCATGAACAATGCGTTGCTTTAGTTTAAGTCGCTCATCGGAAATATTTGTTCCTCGTCCCGTCGCCTCTTCCGCTGTAAGTCCTGCAAACTTAGCGGTCATAAGGGCACTAGCTGTCGTATTCGATATGCCCATTTCGCCTACTAAAAATACATTGAAGCCTTCATCAATTTTTTCTTTTACGAGGCGAATACCCGTTTCAATGCCTTCAATCGCTTGTTCACGCGTCATAGCTGGCTCTTCTACGAAGTTTTTCGTACCCATCCCAAGTTTATGAATACGAAGGCCTGGAACCCAACTCATATCCGCATCAATGCCCATGTCGATAACTTCCATTTGAGCACCACAGTAATTCGCTAGAGAATTAGCGCCAGCCCCCTTAGGAATCAGGTAATTCTGAGTCATCCCAACGGTCGTTTCCTTTGGATACGCACTGACGCCCATATCGGCCACACCGTGATCGGCAGAGGCAATTATCATGCAAGGCTTTGGTACAGCTAACGTCTCTTGATTAGTAGCTGCCCCATATTGAGCCACCATATTTACAAGACGTCCATATCGTTCCACAGGCGATGCTGTATTCCAGCTATCGATTATATGTCGTTCAATCTCTAGGCTGCGACCTGTAATAGCGCCACAAGTTTCTTGTAACAAACTCATAAAAGCTCCCTTAATCAAATAATATAATTATATTTTAGATATTCTTTCTTTTAGTTATTCTTAATTTGTCCCGTTAAATATGGCAATTTATTGCGAATCTCTCGACTTCGTTCAAGATAGCTTTCTAATGCTTGTCCTTCGTCATCTTGTGAAAGTATCGCTTTAACATGTTCAATTTCTAATTCAATTTGTGTAAGGCCTTCAATAACATTATGACGATTACCGTAGATAATTTCACGCCACATGGATGGTAACCCACCCGCCACACGCGTGCAATCGCGGAATCCCCCTGCCGATAGTTTCATGCGCAATTCGCCCAATTCATCGCCACCCGAAACTTGTGTTAGAATAGAAGCCAATAAGTGAGGCATATGACTAACCATCGCAAGATATGCATCGTGAGCATAAATATCGACAAACTCGATACGAGACCCTAAGGCACGACCCATGTCAGCCAATTCTTGAGCCACCTCTTCACTATATACATCAGAGGCCTTATCTTCTAGTACAATCCAACCCATTCCTTTGAAAAAGATTCTTATGAGATACTTCATACCCACCCTTTTCGGATCCTGCCATAGGATGGACAGATACGAAAACAGTCCCCTTCGGAATCGATTCATAGACAGCTCGTACAAAATTTTCTTTCGCACTAGATACATCAGTTACGACTTGCCCAGGTCTAAATAGATGAGCCGTTTCAGTAAAAAGCCGTGCATTTGTATCAGGAGGCAAGGAGAACACAACGATATCTGAGTTCTTAATCAATGGTTCAACTTCAGTCCACGCAGCTTTTACCACACCATCTTGAATGGCCGCATCACAGACCTCTTGACGACGTGCATAGCCTACTACCTCATATTCTGTATATTCCTTTAGAGCCTTTGCCAAGGATCCACCTAATAAACCTAAGCCAATAATACCTACGGTCTTACTCATATAAACCTACTTTCATAAACTATCTAGGAATGTATACGCTCTCATATAATGCTACATATAATCTATCAAGCTAATCCCTTTTTCGTATGCTTTCATAAAAAAACCTCAACAATGAATATCATACAGTGTTTTTATTATAACATGTTCATAACCACATGGGATAAAATTATAAACATATAACATACAAAAAACGTGCCACCCGAAGGTGACACGTTTTCTTAGTCAACATCCTACCTAAGGAGTACGATGCCAATATTATTTAAATTGATTGCAAAGACTATCAAATAATGCTTGGTCAGGTTTAACCACATCTTCAGTCAATGGACGAGGATGTGGGCCACCATTTGCAGTAGCCAATGCTTTTTCAAAGGAAGGTTTAGATGTATTTTGATAGATAAGGCCTGTAACCAAACCATCAGTATCACCCAAAGTTTTAAGCGCTGT